>QWCY01003028.1_pt1 | contig 20222 bp, 26 predicted proteins | sample 1972631 | NCBI WGS metagenome assembly QWCY01 (sample SAMN09866696, study PRJNA288562) | Human gut metagenome isolate pre1_stool, whole genome shotgun sequencing... | isolation source: gut | host: Homo sapiens | place: USA: California
AAAAATAAAACAAACAATACTGATGATAAAAATATCTTTTCTTTTTTTCTTTCTTTTTTGAATAATATATTCATTGCTTTGAAGAAGTTCTTCATAGTCTAGTTTTAAAACAGATGTTATTTTAGCAAGTAAGGTAATATCAGGATAGCCTCTCCCTGTTTCCCATTTACTAATTGTTTTGTTGCTGACTTTTAGTAAATCAGCAAGTTGACTTTGAGTGTACCCTTTTTTAAGTCTTGCATTTTTTATTGTTCTAGCAAATCTATCATTATCCATATACCTTACCTCCTACTTTAACTATACATGAACCTCATTGAAATAGAAAGAAAATGACTATCTACCAATTGTAGACATGTTTAGAAATGTTTCCAATTTGGAAACATTTTTAATTTTATAGATAAATGCTTCTATAATGCGTGGTGAGGTGATTAAAATGAAAAAAAGAAGAATAAATAGTGAGATATTGTATTTAATTGCAATATTAGTTTTATCATTTTCAATAGACTTACTGACTATTGCAAACATGGGGTTATCTGCTATAAATGGACCCGCTTATATTTTAAGTGAAAAAGTTTATTCACTTACTTATGGGCAAGCAGAATATATTGTTGAAGGGATTATTTTTATCATTTTTTGTATTTTAATGAAGAAATTTAAAATGACATATTTGAGTTCTTTTATCACAGGTGTTTTATATGCAACAATGGCAGATATTTGGAAAATAATTATTCCTTTCTTTCAAACTCAAAATGAAATATGTTTTCAATTACGTATTGTTTATTTTTTTATCGGTTTTATACTTTCAGCAATGGCTGTCGCTATGTTTTATAAATCTTATTTATATCCTCAAATCTATGATTTTTTTGTTCAAGAAATATCAAAAAAATATCATATTACTTTAAAAATATTTAAAACTTGCTTTGATTGTACATTCCTTATTTTATCTTTTATCATGTCTTTATTCTTATTTCATGGAATTGTTGGTATTGGTATAGGAACTATTATTGTTGCTTTGTTTAATGGAACATTCATCAGTTTTTTCAAGAATTTTCTTGATAAACATTTTATATGTATTCCAAAATTCACCAAACTTGAAAAATATTTAAAGCTATAAAAAAGGCTATAATGAAAACCTAAAAGCTAGGTTTCTTTATAGTCTTTTTATTCAGCAATCATCCCTTTATAGTTCATACCATAAAGTTTAGCAAAACGACTCATTGTATATTCACCAGCAGCTAATTGTTCCTTTGTAGGTGCATATCCTTGGAAAACAAAATACATATCTTTTCCTTGTAATAAACATTCATCTACATAACCATAAAAACGATCTAAAACATTACGAATAGCTCCTGACATACTATGCCAATAAAGTGGCGAACCAATAACAATTGTATCTGCTTGTTTCATTTGTTCAATAACTTCATCTAATTGATCATCTTCAAAGTTTTGACCATAACTGTAGATTTTATAATCAACTAGATTTAATGTTTTAAATTCTTGATCTTTTAAGAATTTTTTAGTAAGTCTTACAGTATTTCCATTTTTATTAGGACTTCCATTAATAAATAAAATACTCATTTTTATATCTCCCTATAACTTATATATAATTGTGTTTCATTTCTAATAATTTTATAGTGTTTAATAATATTAATTAATAAATTAATTTGATATTCTTCGATATCCCCTATCAAATAAAGTTGTTCATTTGACAATAAGGGTTCAAAAGAATAATCATCAAGTTGTAATAGATTTATGATTTCATCTTTTTGTTTGCTTAGACAAACAATAATTGCTTTTTGCATTTTTTCACCAACTTTATTTATAAAATATATCTAATTTTTCAATTGCTTCTTTTACAACACTTTCTTTGTAATACGTTTGTATATGGGTTGCATCTTTAAGATAATAAAGTTCTTTTTCTTTTGTCGTAATCGCTAGTTCAAAAGCATGTTCACTCATATAATTTGTATCAGCATGATCTCCAACCATCATTAATAATGATTGATCAAGAAGATACATAAATTGAACTGGATCATAGACCATCAAATCCATCAAGTTTCTTTGTAAAAAACATGAATGACTATTAGGATGAAAATGTGTTTCTACATAATATTCATAACCTTCTCGATACATTTCAATTGGTAATTGATGCCCTACTTCTGGTTTCATCTCTGTCATATTCGCATTATAAATCAAAGTACCTTCATTTAATTCTTTTTCTCGAATAGAAGCAACCTCATGAAGTCTTTTTAACACGGTATCAACTTGACTGTTTTGAAAGCCTTCACGCCTAACCGCTCCCGTATTAAACATAGAGACAGTAGCTATTTTCTTTAAACGTTTATCCATTTGTCCACATGAAAGCAGATAGCCTCCACCACCGCAAATACCTAAACCATAGATACGTTGTGAATCAACACCAGGAAATGAGAAGATAGCATCAATCATCCCTCTAATATCTTCTATGCGATAATAAGGAATATCTTGTTGTCTTGGCATTCCTTCACTTTCACCAAAAAACATGCAATCAGAGACAATTGTAATATATCCTTTTTCAGCAAGTCTTTGTCCATAAAGTCCAGCTGCTTGTTCTTTAACTGCTCCATTAGGAACAGCAATAACAATAGCAGGATATCGTTTATCTTTACTATAGTTTTTTGGTGTATAGATATTAGAAGCAATTTTTATGCCATTTAATTGATAAGTAATTGGATATATTTGAACTTCATTTTCTTTATTTTCAGTTATAGCATTTTTATAAACCAATCCAAAAGGATTAGAAGAAAAGGGAAAAGCTTCCCTTTTATCTAATTGAATCATTAATGACCTCCAAATACTTTAAATTCCATTGTATTTAATTTATCATCAATTGTTTTAACTTCTTCTTGATCTAATTCAACATTACCTGCTTCAAAGTTAGATTGAAGTCTATCAAGTTTTCTTGATCCTGGAATTGGAATAATGAAATCATATTTATTAATCATCCAAGCAAGTGACATTTGTGCATTTGTTGCATGATGTTTTTCACCAATTTGAGAGACAACTTCTAATAATTCATTTGTCTTTTTAATTCCTTCTTCGCTATATTGTGGCATATCAGGTCTAAAGTCTTGTTCCCCACTACCGAAATCTTTTTTAGATTGATAAGCTCCTGTAAGTGCCCCATTAGCAAGAGGAGAGAAAGCAACATAAGTGATTCCTAATTCTTTACATACAGGCATTAAATTTTCATGCCATCTAGCCATCATTGAATATCTGTTTTCAATAACAGTTACAGGACATACAGCATGAGCACGTCTTAAGTATTCTTCATTTGTTTCAGAAATACCCCATGCTTTAATTTTTCCTTCTTCAATTAATTCTTTCATCACATCAGCAACAACTTCTGGTTCTACTTTAGGATCAATACGATGTTGATAATAAATGTCAACATAATCTGTTTGTAATTTCTTTAATGATCCTTCTAAGGATTTTCTAATTGTTTCTGGTGAACTATCAAATTCAAGGTGATCACCCATATGTTTAACACCAAATTTAGTACATAAGATAATATCTTTTCTAAATGGTTTAACAGCTTCACCAACAACTTCTTCGTTATAAGCTGTACTTCCATCAGGATTAACTCCTGTATAACATTCAGCTGTATCATAGAAATCATATCCCATGTCATGTGCTTTTCTTAAAATTTCTACTGCTTCTTCTTTAGGCGTTGGAAGTCCACTGGCATGAGTTAATCCCATACATCCTAGTCCAATCGCATTAACATACATATCTGTTTTTCCAAGTCTTACTCTTTTCATCTTTCTACTTTCCTTCCTCATAATCACATGAAGCTGATACTTCAGCCCATTTATCTAATTCTGCAATTTTTGCTTCTAAAGTTGATTTAACTGCTGTTACGGCTGCTTTACCTAAAGTTAAAATTTCTGGTAAATCATCATTATGCACAACATCTACAATGACTTTACCAGCTTTATCTGGATCACCTGCTTGTTGATGTTTGTTTTCAAAGTTACCTGGTCTTGATTTACCTACGACTGCTTCATAATCACCAATTTGAGCTTTTGTTCCTTGTAAAGATTCACCATCATAGAATCTTGTTCTAAAAGCTCCTGGTTGAACAACCATTGCTTTAATACCTAATGGAGCAAGTTCTTTCATTAAACCATTTGTAAGTAATTCTAAGGCTGCTTTACTTGAAGCATAATATCCTGAACCTACAGCGGATCTTGCTGCTGCAATCGAAGTTACATTTAAAATATAACCTGATTTTTGTTCTCTCATTTTAGGAAGAACTGCTTTGATTAATTCAATAGGTCCAAATAAATTTGTTTGATATAAAGTTTGAACCGCTTCAATTTCTCCTTCTTCTACTGCACTACGATAACCATATCCTGCATTATTAACTAATACATCAATTGTTCCAAATTTATCGTATGCTTCTTTTACAGCGTTTTTAATACTATCTTGACTACATACATCTAAAGAAACAGCTAAAGCCGTTTCTGGATAAGCTTCTACAATATCCATCACTTTATCTTTATTTCTTGCCGTAACAATTGCTTGATCCCCACTTTCTAAAACAGCTTTCGCAATTCCTTTTCCAATACCACTTGAACATCCTGTAATTAACCATGTTTTCATTTTTTAGTTTCTCCTTTTTACACACATATTTTATTTTTTTATTACTTAAAAGTACAATACCAATAAAGAAATGTGCTATAATTTAAACGCATAGTAGGAGGTCATTATATGATAGAACTTAATCAACTTGAACAACTTATTTATATCGCTGAAAATAAAACAATTTCTAAAGCTGCCAAAGAATTATTAATTTCACAACCAGCCCTTTCACGCTCTATGCAAAGATTAGAAAGTGATTTAGGAGTAGAACTCTTTGATCATTATAAAAATAAAATTGTTCTTAATAAAAATGGTGAATTAGCTGTTAAGCATGCTCAAAAAATCATTAAAAGTATTCAAACAATGATAAATGATGTACAAGATTATGATCAATCATTTCATCGTATTTCTATTGCAACTTGTTCTCCTGCACCCATGTGGGATATTGAACCTTTAATTAAGGAACTTTATCCTCAAATAACAATTCAAACAGCTGTCATTAATCAAAAAGATTTAATTACAAAATTAAAAGAAAAAGAGTATCATCTTGTGATTACTCCTAAATATATTGATGATTCTCAATGTGTTTGTATTCCTTATGTTGAAGAAGATCTTTTATTATCATTACCATTAAATCATCCTCTTACCCATAAAAAAGAAATTAAGTTTCATGATTTAGATGGTCAAACAATGCTTCTTTACTCTAATATTGGTTTTTGGCATGATCTTCATATGGAAAAAACACCAAAAACTAAATATTTATTACAAGAAGAACGTCTTACTTTTAATGAAATCGTGAAAGCTTCTACACTTCCTTCTTATACTTCTAATTTATCTATTAAAAGGGAAGGAAAGATGTCTGATCGTGTAATTATTCCCATTAATGAAGAAGAAGCCCATGTCACTTATTATGTTGTGATGCTTAAAGAAAATAAGAAAAAATATAAAGAACTTATTGATAAAATAGATCAATATTATGATTATTAAAAACCCGTAAGTCTTATGACCCACGGGTTATTTTTTAATCTAAATCTTCTCCATTTGATTCTATTACTTTTTTATACCAATAGAATGAATCTTTTCTTCTTCTTGATAAATCTCCAGTACCATCATCGTATTTATCAACATGGACAAATCCATAACGTTTTGCTGTTTCACCTGTAGAAGCTGAAACTAAATCAACACATCCCCACATAGTGTATCCCATTAAGTCTACACCATCTTCATTTACAGCTGCATCCATAGCTTTAATATGATCTCTTAAATAATTAATTCGATAAGTGTCATGGATTGAACCATCTTCTTCAATTTTATCAAATGATCCTAAACCATTTTCCACAACAAATAATGGCATTTGATAACGATCATATAATCTATTTAATGCATTTCTAAGTCCTGTTGGATCAATTTGCCATCCCCAATCAGAAGCACTTAAATAAGGATTCTTTAATCCAAGTGATAAGTTTCCTCCACCTGCTCCTTGATATTGTTCAGGATTATATGCTGCAACTTGTGACATATAATAAGAGAATGATAAGAAATCAACTGTTCCTTCTTTAATGATTTCTAAATCACCATCTTCAATTGGAAGAATAATTCCTTCTCTTTCAAATTCTTTTAATCTATAACTTGGATAGTATCCTCTACATTGTACATCTGTATAGAAAATATTATTATGAGTATTTTTCCATGCAGCTAATGTATCTTCTGGATGACATGTCATTGGATAAGTTAAAGTATAAGCTAACATACATCCAATTTTAAAATCAGGATTGATTTGATGTCCTAATTTAACAACTTTAGCACTTGCGACAAATTGATAGTGTGCCATATTGATCATTGTTTGTTTATCTTTTGTAAGCACACCACCTTCCATCCATGGTGACATTTCAATACAGTTAATTTCATTAAATGTAAGCCAATATTTAACTTTATCTTTATATCTATTAAAAACAACTTCACAATATCTTACATAACAATCAATTGTTCTTCTATCAGCCCATGAATTCCAAGCTTCAGTTAAAGCAAGTGGTGTTTCATAGTGTGATAATGTAACTAATGGTTCAATACCATATTTTAAACATTCATCAAAAACATTATCATAAAATTTTAATCCCTCTTCTAATGGTTGTTCACCTTCCATACCTCCATTAGCGAAAATTCTAGACCAGGCAATAGATAATCTAAAACATTTAAATCCCATTTCTGCCATTAAAGCAATATCTTCTTTATAATGATGATAAAAATCAGTAGCTTCATGGTTAGGATATAAACAATCATCAAAACATTCAAAATGATCAACATCTTGATAATCAGCCCCAACAAACATAGGTGCTTTTACTTTTTCACCGGATTTATTAACAAAAGTAATACAACGAGGTTCTGTATGTGTTCCATTAGTGATAACATCATCACTCGATTTACCACGTCCTCCTTCGTTCCATCCACCTTCATATTGGTTAGCAGCTGTTGCTCCACCCCATAAGAAATCTTTTGGTAAACTCATTAATATTTCCTCCTTTAGTTTGTATTTATACTATATCATAAGATAAATAATTATTGTTGTATGTTCATTATTAGAAAATACTTTTACATATTTTCTAACATACTTTTTGTTCTTTGATAATCCTGTGAAGGTTTTGTATTATACTCTAATAAGTCGAATGATGATAAATATGACATTTCTTCTTCATTTAATTCAAAATCAAAAAGATTTAAATTATCTTTTATCCATTGTCTTTGCATTGGTCTTGTAATGACACTTATTCCCTTTTGTACAAGATATTTCATCGCAATTTGTCTTGTTGTTTTATTATACTTTAATGCTATACTTTTTACTTTATCATCTTCATAAATAGGCAAAGTTTCTTCTTTACCAAAGACTTGATATCCTTGTAAGACTGTTCCTTTTTCATTCATAACTTCTAACATTTGTTTTCTTTGACATCTTAAAGTAACCTTTATTTGATTAACAACCGGAATAATTTTATTAAAATGAACTAAATCAAGATATTGACTCTCTTGATAATTAGATATACCAATACTTTTAATGAATCCTTCTTCATACATCTTTTCAAGTTCACGATAAGCATGATATGTATTTCCATAAGGCCAATGAATAAAAACAAGATCAAAATAATCTGTTTGTAGTTTTCTCATTGATTCTAATAAAGACTTTCTAACTTCTTCTCCTTCAAAGTTTGTAAACCATACTTTTGTCGTTAAAAAGATTTCATCTCTTGGAATTCCAGCTTTTCTTAAAGCACTGCCTACAATTTGTTCATTTCCATATATTTGAGCACAATCAAACAAACGATAACCTTCTTCATAAGCTTCTTTTAATATTTTTGTACACTCCTCTTCATCAAAAATATTCATTGTTCCAAAGCCTAATAATGGCATTTTTAAACCATTATTTAATGTGATATATTCCATCCTTTTCTCCTTTATTTTCTATTCATTATTGATTACAATAGAATTGTAATATCCTCGAGTGACTCGAGGTCAGGGAGAAATTTATGTATACTTTAAAACAAGTGTGTCAAATGTTGAATTTATCAGAACATACCGTCCGTTATTATACAGATATTGGTGTTATAACTGTTCAAAGAGATCAAAATAATCGTCGTATCTTTGATGAACAAGTCATTGATTGGTTAAGAGGGACTAAATATTTAAGAGAATTAGGCGTGTCCATTCAAGATATCAAAACTTTCCATGAATTATGCATGCAAGAAGGTGATGAAGCGATTGCTCAAAGACTGGATATTCTTTTAAAACAAAAAGAAAATGCTGAAAAAGAATTAGAGGTTGCTAAAAAGCGTTTAGAATTTTTAAATCATAAAATAGAAAAAGAAAAAAAGATTCTTCATCATCTGCTTCCAGATGATAAGAATCCTAGTAAGAAGAAATATTCTAAGGAATAATGAATATTTCTTTTTTTATTACCAAGCCATTGCCATTTCTACAAAAGTTGGATCCTCAGGATTTCCAATTAGAGCTTGTTGATGGTCTAACACTTTTAAATCCTTCATTTCTTATCCATTAAGTTTAAAATCAAATAGACCAATATTTTCTTAAATTCTATCTTCATGAATAGATCTCGAAACATTTCATTTGCTTTACCTTGTCCTAAAGGAGCATAAGCCATATGCGCTACATCATATTTATCTTCCCATTGATGATGTTCATGTCCTTGCCAATATAAATGCGTTTCTATTTGATTGATGACTGGTTTTACTTTATTAAAAGAAATTAAATCAACTAATTGATCCGGTTCAAAATTAGAAACACCAATGGCTTTAATAAGACCTTCTTCATAAAGTTTTTCTAATTCTTTCCATGCTTGATAATAATTTCCAAATGGCCAATGTAATAAAACCATATCTCAATAATCTACTTGTAAGTTCTTTAAAGAATTTAAAACTGTTTCTCTGGTATTTTCATATGATTTAAAATTCACTTTTTGTAACAATAAACAATTCTTTTCTTTCAACACCACTTAATTGAATTCCTTTTCCTACTTTTTTTCATTTCCATAAGCCTCTACTGTATCAATTAAACGATACCCTGCCTGAATTGCCGGTAGCGTCAAAAATCTATATTAAATGGCATAAATACACTACCTTCCAATTTATCTATATAAACAGTAAAATGATTACTAAGATATACTTTTGTGCGCTAACAACAAATTAACGAAAGGATATTTTATAATGCAAAGTATAACACATTTAATTGACTCTATTGTATCTTTTTCTAAACAAAATTTTAAATTCTCTCAATATTTCCAACCTTTAAACGTCTTAAACAAGATTCCTGACTCTATTTCTGATCGTTTGAACGATATTGATTTCATCTATCATCTTGATGCGCTACCTGTGGTAAGAATCTTTGAATAGATGTCTCTTTTCCAACAAATAACAATCCTGCAACATTAATCTTTAATCCTTCTTCTGTTTCTACCAGTAAAGATAAATCTTTTAAAAAAGATATATCATCTAAATCGACCAATGTCGACTGTAAGTCACGCGTTTTTAATTTTTCTTTCAACTTATATACTTCTAATAAATTAATATCATCCACACATGATTGGTTAATAACCCTTGAAGAATAATCATTTTCTTCATCAAATGTTTCTTCCATTCTATCAGGTGTATATGGCTTTGAATTTTTCCCAAGTCTTTTGTAATATTCGCCTGAAGATATTCCACATAAACGATTACTTTTATCAACAGTAATAACAATAACATCTTTTCCTTGCAGCTCAACAACCTTAGCCCTCGTAAAAAGATTAGGCATTGTACGATCATAAACACTCTCTATAATATTTTGTAGATCATAATTTGTACACCCTGTAATTTCTTTATTATCTTCTACTCCCAACAATAAATATCCCCCGCTAGAATTAGCAAGTGCAACAATTTCTTTTACATATAGCATTATCATTTGTTTAAAATTTGGAGTAGCTATCCATGATTTAAATTCTATTCATTTTCACCTTGGTCTATTAAATCTAAAAGCTTGAGTTCATCCATCTATTCACATTTCTTTCTTCATTCATTATACCAAATCTCATTTTAGCTCACACCTGTGAATTTTATTTTTTATCTTCATCTTTCAATAAAGAAACATTTGAAAAACGTTCTTGATCCATTTCATGAGAAATATCCTTTCTTAATTCAATATTTCTTTGATAATCATGTTTAAAAACACAAGCAAAAATTAAATCTAATAAATAATGAATCGAAATATTAGAAGAAAAAGTTGAGATTTTATTAGATAGCTTTTCTTTTGTAGAAATAGGTAACCATGTATCTGCCAACTTTGAAAAAGTATTATCACCAATACTTGTAAGGGCAATTAATGGATAACCTTTTTGTTTAATTCTTTTCATGGCATCTAATAATTCCAATGTTTCTCCTGAATAAGAGATAAATAATGAACAGGTATCTTTTGTTGTAAAAAAAGAATGATAATAGTAAGCATCTTCATCTTCTACGATATTAACTGTTTTTCCTATTGTACGCATTTTTAATTTAAAATCATAAGCCACACTGATCGGATGTGTAATTCCATAAACATTAATTGTTTGACATGAATTTAATAAAAGAATAGCTTTTTGAAAACGGTCATGGTCTAAAAGCTGATACGTATCTAAAATACTTTCTGTGAGTAAAGAAGACATATTTTTCGCAATCTTAAAAATTGAATCTCCTGGTTGAAAAGGATAATTCGCATCAACATGTGTTGTTTCTTTATTTAAATAACTAATTTCTTCAATCAATGCTTTTTTAAGTTCTTTCCATCCCTGATAACCACATTTTTGTGAAAGACGGACCGTTGTAGATAAAGATGTATAAGTTTCTTTAGCTATTTCTGAAATCGAAATATCTTGTATACGATGTTGATTATCGAGTAAATAATGAGCAACGGTTTGTTCATTTGGAGTTAAATGATCATAATATTCAAGTTTTTGAACGAGTAGCATATTTTTCCTCCTTTTATTAAATAATTGGAAATTTGCACTTCTATTTTACCTATTTTAGGAAAAAATTTCCAATTTTATCTTAAAATATATTATTTAATAGGAAATAATTATTAATTAATGCATATTATCTATTCATTTCTTTTATTTATGATTATGATAAGGGCGAAAAAAAGGAGGATGTATCAATGTTGAAGAAAGATTTTTTATGGGGTGGTGCCGTTGCCGCCCATCAATTAGAAGGTGGTTATTGTGATGGTAAAGGATTAAGTGTTGCTGATGTCATGACGGCTGGAGCTCATGGAGTAGCTCGAGAAATTACCGATGGATTAGTGGAAGGAAAATATTATCCTAATCTTGAAGCCATTGATTTTTATCATAGATATAAAGAAGATGTTAAATTATTTGCAGAAATGGGATTTAAGTGTTTTAGAACATCGATTGCGTGGACACGTATTTTTCCTAATGGTGATGAATTAGAACCAAATGAAAAAGGATTACAATTCTATGATGATTTATTTGATGAATTATTAAAATATGGAATTGAACCTGTCATTACGTTAAGTCATTTTGAAATGCCTTATCATTTAGCTAAAGAATATGGTGGTTGGTATAATAGAAAAATGATTGATTTCTTTGTAAAATTTGTCGAAGTATGTTTTAAAAGATATAAAAATAAAGTTAAATATTGGATGACATTTAATGAAATCAACAATCAAGCTAATTATCATAATGATATCTTTGGTTGGACAAATGCGGGTGTTCTTTATAGTCAATATGAAAATCCAGAACTTGCCATGTATCAAAGTGTGCATCATTTATTTGTTGCAAGCGCTAAGGCCGTTATCTTAGGACATCAAATCAATCCTGATTTTAAAATTGGATGTATGTTAGCAATGGAACCTATTTATCCATTTGATTGTAAGCCTGCAAACAACCAGCTTGCCCTAGAAGCTATGCATGATCGTTATTTCTTTAGTGATGTTTTATGTCGTGGACATTATCCAGCTTATGCTTTAAAGATGTTTGAAAGAAAAGGTTATTCTCTTGAAACGGAAGATGATGATCTTAATATTTTAAACCAAGGAAAAGTTGATTATTTTGGATTTAGTTATTACATGTCGACAACTGTAAACTATGAAAGTACGATTGATCTTACTTCAACTGTTGAATCCGCAAATATCCATAGTGTTGATAATCCTTATTTAACTGCTACTAAATGGGGTTGGACAATTGATCCTGAAGGTCTACGTTATATTATGAACGCTGTCTATGAAAGATATGAAATTCCTTTATTCATTGTGGAAAATGGTTTTGGTGCAATTGATGAATTTGTTGATGGAACTGTGCACGATCAAGATCGTATTAATTATTTAAAGAAACATATTATTCAAATGAAAAAAGCAGTAGAAGAAGATGGTGTTGATTTGATGGGTTATACCCCATGGGGATGTGTTGATCTTGTTTCATTTACAACAGGTGAAATGAAGAAAAGATATGGCTTTATTTATGTTGATAAAGATAATGAAGGAAATGGAACTTTAAAAAGATATAAAAAAGATTCATTTGAATGGTATAGACAAGTGATTGCCTCTAATGGAGAAAAACTTTAATGAAAAAATATGTTCTTTTTATCCTCACTTTAATGATGGTTTCAATTGGAGATTCATTGTGCTTTAAAGCAAGTATCGGTGTTTCTCCCTATGAAGCCTTAGCTTTAACTTTTAATTATATGTCACATATTAAAGTAGGAACTCTCACTTTATTTGTGAATGCTTGCATGATTATTCTACAAATCATTCTATCTAAACAATTAAAAATAAAATATGTTTTACAATTTTTTATGAGTTTGCTTTTTGGAATGGTTGTTAATACAATTGTCTATCAAATTTTAGGAGGTATAACACTTCACTACTATCAATCATTTATGATGGAAATCATTGGTTTATGTTTTTCTGCCAGTGGTTGTGGTTTACTTGTCGCTTTAAATGTTTGCGTCTTCCCTTGTGAAGGCTTTGCCTTAACTTTTTCAGAAACATTTAAAGTTGATTTTCAAAAAACAAGACAAGCTATGGATATTATTCTTGTAATTTCATGTATGAGTTTATCACTTATTTTTAAATGTGGTTTTGCCTTAAGAGAAGGAACAATTATTGCAGCTTGTATCTTTTCACCAATTATGGGATTTGTCCAAAGAAATGCAACAAAAGGACTCAGCTTACAAAAAAGCTAAGTCCTTTTTATATGAAAACTATAAAAACTAATAAGAAATCCAATATATGAAAATAAGGTTTCTAGTAAAAGTACTGTTTTAATACTCATTAAATCAATTAAAAATCCTCCGCGTAAATCAGAAAAGATTCCCGCTAAAGTCATAGACATTGTTACCAACGCTTGTCCTTTTAGTTGATCTTCCTTTGAAATATTTTCTCGAACATAATAGACGGATGCCAGTATAAATAAAGCATAAGCGACAATTTGAAAACATTGTCCTAGATAAATCATAGAAATTGTACTTGCGAAAAATGTGATAAGATGTAGTATAAAAAATAGGGTCATCGCTATTTTTATAAGGATATTAGTAGAAATCTTCTGATTGATTTTATTGTATAAAACATCATCGGTAGTTCTACTAAAGAAGCAATAAAGATTGCTTTCGACATTTCTAAATAACTTCCTTTTAGACTACTTATAATTTGATTTAAATTATTTGTTTTTTTTAAATATAATTTTCAAATACCTTATGATAAAATATTCCTAGGTGATCTATATGTTATTAAGAGAAAAAATGGAAACTGGACATTTTTCTAGTTCAGAGAAAGCAATTGTTGATTATATTTTAAAAGAAGGTACAAATATTCAAAATATGACTGTCAAAGAAATTGCAAAAGCAACCTATACTGTTCCTTCTACTTTAATTAGAGTTTCAAAGAAATTAAATTATAATGGTTGGAACGATTTAAAAGAAGATTTTACTAGAGAATGTGAACATTTAGAAAGTCATTTTTTAAATATAGATGCCAATCTGCCTTTTAAAAACAATGATACAATTATGTCTATTGCCGGAAAGATTGCGACCTTAAAGAAAGAATCTATAGAAGATACTCTTTCGTTAATTACCCATGACGATCTACAAAAAGCTATTCAAATCATCAAAAAGGCTTCTTGTATTCATCTTTTTGCAGTAAGCAATAATTTATTAATTACTCAAGAGTTTAAACATAATATGGCACGTATTAGAAAAGATGTGCGGATCCGTGGATTGCAAAATGAAGTTATCTTTGATGCCACACTCGCAAATCCAGACTCATGTGCTTTAATTGTTTCTTATTCAGGAGAAACATATGTTCTAGATAACATAATAAAGGTTTTAAAAAATAAGAATATTCCTGTTATTGTGATTACAAGTATTGGAGATAATACGCTTTCTAGAAAAGCAGAGTGTGTTTTACGTATTTGTACAAGAGAAAAACTTTATTCTAAGATTGCTACTTTTTCTACTGATAGTGCTATTACTTATTTATTAGATGTTCTTTATTCTTGTATCTTTGCTTTAGATTATGATCGAAACTTAAATCTTAAAATTGAAACTTCTAAGTCAATTGAAACAGGCCGTTTTTCTACAGTAGATATTTTAAAAGAAGAAGAGTTTTAAAAAGAGCTTCAATTCGAAGCTCTTTTTAATCAAATAAACGATGTTCATTCCCACTTGGTATTTTATAAAGCATACATAATACTAAACCAACGGTTGCACAAATAAAAAAGGAAACCATAGAAAAATTGATATGAATATAAATCAATCAAATAACCTGCAATAGCTTGGAAAATAATCGAACTAATACTTTTGAATGTTGAAACAATTGATAAAGCACTCATTTGGTGCGTTCCATCAATAATAGTTGCAATAACTTTCATATTAATCATAATAAATGCCATTGTTGTAACTGATTTTGTTAAAAAAGGCATAATCATTTGAATAATAACATTTGGTATATAAGCATATGTCATAAATTGAACAACAAGCTTACCATTATCTGTTTAGATGTTATTAAGAATTAATATACTAAAAACTATTTATCAAATGATAATTATAATTGAACTGTTAATAGAATACATATAAAAAGACCATTTTTGGTCTTTTTATAGCTTCATTATTTTTTCCATAATCCATGAAGATTACAGTAAGCATACACTTCTTCTACTTCTTCACCTTCTAAGATTTTAAAATCAACACTTGGTTTTTCTCCTGGTTTTAGATATTTTCTTTGAATACCTTTATCTGTTTTCAAAGAAACCCATTCAATCCAATGTTCTGCTGTCATTGGATGTTCTACTTCTCCAACAAATACATGAACGGTATCACCTTCCACTGTATAAACAGGAATATGTTTTTCAAATGCTGCATCTTCAATTCCTGCTTGAAGCTCTTTCATCACTTCACCACAACATACAACTGGTACTCCTTTGTCTTCAACTTTTTCAATAATGTTTCCACAATGTTTACAAATATAAAATTTTTGTTCCATAGCCTTTTCCTTCTTTCGTTATCTAGTAATTATTCCTATTTATAATATACTCTATTATTCACTAAATAACAAGAGAAGTGCTTTTATATTTTTTTATAAACGATTTGATCTATCATTGCCATTACAATCAATAAAAGAGCTGCTAAAACATAGATGACATGATATCCAAAGTATTGAACTACATATCCCCAGGCAATAGCACTTAAACCATAACCTATATCCAATCCGCAATAATAAATCGATGTTGCAAATGCAAATTGCGATGCATTAACAGTTTGAATAATTCGATAATTAAAGATAGGAAATAATAAACCTGTAGCTAAGCCACAAGGTATAGCCAATAAAAAGAGTTGTGTTTCATTTTTTATCAGTGAAATCATAAAAACACTAGCAGCCATAATAAGCGTTAAAATAAAACTTAATTTTCTCATACCAAAAAAATCTTGTATTCTTTTTGAAAAAAATCTTGAAATAAATGTTACTACAGCTGTTATTGTAAAAAACAAACCAATATTCCCTAATCCCAAATCTTTAGTATAAGAAGTTAAATAATTATTAACAGCCCCTTGAGAAAAAGTAGCTAAAAAGAAAACCATACAAATAATAATTCCTTTATAAGATTGTTTTTCTTTTTTATCAACATTACTCTTTGTTGAACTCTTTATAAAAAACGAAAAACAAAAAGTAATTAAAGAAATAACCAGTAACAAAAGAAACAATGAAATAAAATTTGTATATTTCTTTCCTAATATTGCAAGTGCAATTGTTGGTCCAGTAGCATTTGCAATTGTGTTTGCTGATGAAGTAAAACCGACACCCTCACTTAATCTTGAAGCAGGAACATATTCATTACTAATAGCAGTTGCACAAGTTAAACTTATTCCAAAACCTAATCCATGAATAATTCTGAAAAGAAGAAATAAGTAAACATTTTTAGAAAAACAATAACCTATCGCTGCTATTATTGTAAGTAGTAAACCTATTATAAGTAAATTTTTATTATTTATTTTCTCATTTAATTTTTTTATAAATAAACGGATAAATAAAGCAGAAAGAGTGAATACTGTAATCATATACCCACCTACTACACTTGAAGAGGTCAACACACTTCCATAAATAGCCATTACTGAATTTAATAGAGCATAGCCCATGTTGACACCAAATACTAATAATAATGAAAATAAATATTTCTTTGTCCATAATCTTTCTTCCATATAAGTTCTCCTTGATGTAACTGTTATTATTACATTTATAATATATCATTGTGTCGATGTAACATAAATAGTTACATTAAATCATAAAGAAAAAAGTAGTTTGCACTACTTCATTTCCTGTTGAACATAAAATCTTGTATCTTCAATAACATCTTTTAAAGTAATGGAAGATAATTCATCTTCCATTGCTTTTTGTACTCTCATTAATTTATTATCTAAGATATTATGTATATTCTTTCCTACTGGACAATTATTATTGGGATTTTCATGAAAATGGAATAATTCACCATTTTCTACACATTCTACTGATTGATAAATATCAAATAACGTAATTTGGTCTAATGGTTTAGCAATCGTAGTACCTCCTGTTCCTCTTTGAACATTTAATAAATGACTTTTCTTTAAAGAAGAAAGTATTTTTCTAATGATTATTGGATTGACATTAATACTTGTAGAAAGAAAATCACTTGTTATTTTTTGATCTTTTCCAAAGGTATCGATACACGCAAATATATGAACAGCTATTGTAAATCTACTTGAAATTTGCATAACATATTCCCCTTTCGTTTTTATCTTACAAAACACAAATTGTAATGTCAATCATTACATTTGAATCTTATTCATCAAAGTTTGTTTGATCACTTATATCTTTCCATTTTTTATTTCATTAATTTGATCAGATAAAATTTTTACTACTAAATTTGTTGTACCTTTACCTAAAAGAATCATTTTAGGATAATCTTCTTTTTCAATTGTTGAAACAATGACTTGAGCTGCTTTATAAGGATCTCCTTTTTGACCAAATGGATCTTGAACTAATCTTTGACGTGCTTCCTTAATTTTCGCATAATCATCTATACCTCTATCTTCACTAGGAATATGTGAAACCCTAAAATTTGTTCTAAAAGGGCCTGGTTCAACAATCATTACCTTTATTTCTAAAGGTTCTACTTCATCCCTTAAAGAAATACTCATCTTTTCTAATGCCGATTTGCTTGCTGAATAATAACCACTTCCACCATTACATGTCAATGCTCCTAATGATGAAATATTGATAATTGCGCTAGATTTTCGTTTTCTCATTTCTGATAAAACTTCTTTAATTAGACAAACTGGTCCTAAAAAATTAGTATTAAATAATTCTTTTACACCCTCCAATTCGCCCTCTTAATGATCTTTATCAGTTAATTAATCAAGAATTTTCTAATATTCATTATGAATCAAAAGTCTGTTCATCTGAAGAAGACTTAATAAAAGGATTATATAATGAGACGTTTCAACTCATTATTCTCGATGAAAATGTTATTTGCCACTCATGGTGTAGTAAGTTTGAAGAGACTTCTTAATCACTCAATTTTAGAGAATGGGAGCTCCAAATTGATTAAAAAGTCTCTTGAGGCTTATTTTTTTACCTCAAAGGGCAAAATTGTACTTTTTTAAAAACATTTCAAAGCAATACGACTTTTTACCCTCTGCCACCTGTGTATAGTGTAAGAAACTTTTTTACCGACACGAAATCCAGGAAAATGAGAAAAGTTATGTTGCGATCCTGTAAAAAGGCGTCTGAGCAATGGGTTATGTGTAAGGTATTTTTTTCGGTTTCTTACACGAACCTTGGAAACAGAATAGCCTGCCCATAGGGATACCAGATTTTTTCTGGAAATACGTCCCGGAAACATCAGAACCCGGTACAGGAACGGATATGGGGTGAGAACAGGAGCCAAATTAGAGAAAGGGGGGGCGTCAGAGGATGGCACAGACACAGGGATTCATGACAGCGTTGTATGAGCGTCTTAGTCGTGATGATGAATTAAACGGAGAGTCCCAATCAGAAAAAGCTTCTGGAGCAGTATGCAAAGGAACGTGGCTTTACAAATCTGATTCATTTTACGGATGATGGAATTTGCGGCACAAGATTTGACCGCCCCGGCTTTCTTGCCATGATGAAAGAAGTGGAGTCCGGGAAAGTTGGGACGATCCTGATTAAAGATATGAGCCGAATGGGAAGGGATTATCTGAAGGTTGGGCAATATATGGAACTGCTTAGACAGAAGAATGTGCGTCTGATTGCAATGAATGAGAATGTAGATAGTTTTCGGAAGGATGATGATTTCACCCCATTCCGAAATATTATGAATGAATGGTATGCAAGGGATACCAGCAAGAAGATTAAATTAACCTTTAAGGCAAAGGGAAAATCCGGCAAGCATGTAGCCAGCACAACACCATACGGTTACTTAAAAGATCCGGAGAACCCTGACCACTGGATTGTTGATGAAGAAGCAGCGAAGATTGTACAGCGAATTTTTCATATGACCATGGACGGGCGTGGACCGTATCAGATTGCAAGGATTCTGAAAGAGGAACAAGTGGAGATTCCGGCAGTGCATATGGCGAAAAAGGATGCAGGGTTATGGAAAGGCAGGGTGGATGAAATCAAAGATCCTTATGGATGGGGTTCCTCCACTGTTGTAGGGATTTTGAAGAAACGAGAGTACCTTGGTCATACGGTGAACTTTAAAACCAGAAAACATTTCAAGGATAAGAAAAGTCATTATGTCGGGGAAGATCAGTGAACAGTATTCGAGGACACACAGGAACCTATCATGGATCAGGAAACCTTTGATAACGTCCAGAGGATCAGAAGCAATGTAAGAAGATACCCAGATGGATGGAGAGAAGCACATCCTTTGACCGGACTGATGTATTGTGCGGATTGTGGAGCGAAAATGTATGTTCACCGGGTAAACAATGGAAAGAGAGTTCCACAGTATACCTGTTCAGCATACTCAAAGATTCCGGTTGGAACACTCTGCCCGACACAGCACAGGATCAACGCTGATGTGGTCATGGAGCTTATCAAGGAGCTTTTAAAAGCGATTGCAGAATATTCCCAGCTGAACCGGGAAGAGTTCATAGAGACGGTGAGAAAGGCACAGACCTCACAGCAGTCCAGTGAGATTACAAGGCTGAAAAGCAGGCTGTCAGAAGCACAGAAGCGTGTACAGGATCTGGAAAAACTGCTCTGCCGGATTTATGAAGATAACATTCTTGGCAAGTTGCCGGATGAACGTTATGCAGTTCTGGACGGGCAGTATTCTAAAGAGCAGAAAGAACTGTCAGCAGAGATTGCAGAGATGGAAGCAGAATTATCCGGTTATGAGGAAGAAAAGCAGTGGCTTAAAAAACAGAATTTCAAAAATACTGCTGAAGATGCATATACGGGATAAATACAAATCGGAATTTACTTCTACTTAGACATACAAACTGTTGACAGTAAAACTCCTATATAGTATTATTTGATAAAATACTATATAGGAGTTTTTGTATGAAAATGAATGGCGGATTTCTTGTTACCAAAATAAAACAACTTGG
>QWCY01004520.1_pt1 | contig 20219 bp, 9 predicted proteins | sample 1972631 | NCBI WGS metagenome assembly QWCY01 (sample SAMN09866696, study PRJNA288562) | Human gut metagenome isolate pre1_stool, whole genome shotgun sequencing... | isolation source: gut | host: Homo sapiens | place: USA: California
AGCCGTGAGCAGGAAGTAGAAATCTACTACCGCTTCATCGGCAAAATCGACTGACCTTTCTTTTTTACCCAACAATATCTTTAATTAAGGGAGACGGGGAAAGCTCTGCCCGGCACAGCCAACCTGTTTATGCTGCGGCAGCTGCTGGGAATTCCGTTGGAAGCAGCGGATATGGAAGCGACTGATTTAGAAGGGACAACGGGAACATTAGCAAACACAGAAAAAGCAGAAAGCCTGACAGCAAAGCAGAAGTGGGTGTTGCTTGCGGCAGCGGCAATTCTGCTGTGGTTTGCTCTGCAATTTGTTGGACTTGGCGCGGCAGTGGGGCTTCTGCTGCTCTTGCTGATTCTAATTATTGTGCTCTTTTTGATAGCAACAGGGAAAAGCGGTATTGTGGCGGCTGCAAAATCAACAGGCAAAAGAATGTTGTATCTGATAGCGGCAATGCTGCTGGCACTCGTTCTGTGGAGCGTTGCTTTTGTGGCATCAGCAAACTACCAAAGCAAGGCCATCTGGAGTATGCCGCAGGAGGAATGGCAGAGCTACCCCGAGATTGCCGCATGGATGCAGCACTGCGAAACAATGGAAAATGGTGTTTATATGCAGCGGGTGGACCTGCCTTCCGACCAGGGAAATACAACCGCATATCTTGTCTGCCGCAATGGCGTGACCAATGAACAGGCGGGAAAAATCACCCCCAATCCACTGCGGCTGCGCTTCTGGGTTACTTATCGGGCAGGGGAGAGCGAGCCCATGCTGGATGTGCTGACGTTCTGCGGAAATAAGGACTATCAGGTGTTTTTCAGAATCGGGAAAGACCAGTCTGATTGTATCTTTGCGACAAATGAAAGTGAAGCGTTGGCAGGAGAAGTAAGAAGCCTGCTGGAAAGCCGGGCAAATGACAAATAAAGAAAGTTAGAGAAATGAGCCTGTGCAGGAACCGTGCAGAAACACTGTTTCTGCGCAGGCTTTTTGTTAAGGTAATACCGCACAATTCCCGCCTGACGGCTTAAGCACCGCTCCGGCGGCTGCGGCACGGCATCTGCGTTGCCAAAATGCTCGATAATGTCGGGTTGCGGTAGTTGCCTTCAATAAAAACAGATTTGTTTTTTCTAACATTTGGTGTATAATACTTTTATACTGGGTTTGTCTGTGCAGGATGAATGGTGCCTGCATGGAGGGCAGGGGAGAACGCTTCCCTGACTGGCTCAGAAAGACACCATATAGAAATAGAAAAGGAGAATCCGCCATGTCGGAAGCATTGAAAGAACGCAAAGAGATGGACCCGCAGTACCAGTGGGACCTGACCAAAATGTACGCCAGCGATGCGGAATGGGAAAAGGCTTTTGCCGCCATTGACCCCAAAATTGAAGCTTTGGCTGCCTGGGAGGGCAAGCTGAACAACGCTGCCAGCATTCGTGAGTTTTATGATGCAGAAATCGGCGTGTTCCGTGAACTGGAAAACCTGGCTGTCTACACCAGCCTGCGTCTGAGCGAGGATACCCGTGCTGATGACGCCCAGAGCATGGATGCCCGCGCTACCGCCAAATATGTAAAGGCTGTCGGTACCATCGCCTATGCTCAGCCGGAAATCCTGGCACTGCCGCAGGAAACCCTGGATGCCATCATGGCTGACGAGCAGGTTGCCCCCTATCGTTTTGCTCTGGAAGATCTGCTGCGTGCAAAGCCTCACACCCTGACCGCCCCGGAAGAAAAGCTGCTGGCTGCTTTCGGTGAGGCATTCGGCACCCCGAAAAATGTTGCCGATAACCTGGCAGACGCCGACATGGTGTTCGATTCCGTCAAGGATGGCGAGGGCAACGATGTGGAGCTGACCGCTTCCAACTACATCCTGCTGCAAACCTCCAATGACCGCGTGCTGCGCAAGAATGCCTTTGAAAGCTACTACAAGAGCTTCCGCCAGCACATCAACACGCTGGCTGCCTCTTACTCCGGCGCTGTCAAGACCGCTGCCGCCGAAGCCTCCGTCCGTCATTATGAATCTTCCCGCGCCATGTCCATGGCAGGGGAGAACGTGCCCGGCCAGGTCTATGATAACCTGGTGGCTACTGTGCGCAAGCACCTGCCGGATATGTACCGCTATGTTGCTCTGCGCAAGCGCATCCTGGGTGTGGACGAGCTGCACTACTATGATGTGTACGCCCCGCTGACCAAGGGCGTCAGCGCCCATTACACCTATGACCAGGCCAAGCAGATGGTTCTGGATGCCGTTGCACCGCTGGGCGAAGAGTACGGCACCATCGTTCGCAAGGGCTTTGCCGAGCGCTGGATCGATGTGTTCCCCAACAAGGGCAAGAGCGGCGGCGCTTACTCCGGCGGCAGCTATGATTCCAACCCCTATATCATGTGCAACTTTACCGGTACGCTGGACAGCGTTTCCACCATTGCGCATGAGATGGGCCACAGCATGCACAGCTGGTTCAGCCGCCATACCCAGCCTGCCCAGTATGCCGACTATACCCTGTTTGTCGCAGAGGTCGCTTCCACCGTCAACGAGAACCTGCTCATTGAGCACCTGCTGGCAGAAAAGAACCAGGATCCCGCAACCCGCCTGGCCCTGCTGAATCAGTACCTCGAAAATTTCAAGGGAACCGTCTACCGCCAGACGATGTTTGCCGAGTTTGAGCGCGATGCCCACGCCATGGCCGAGCGCGGCGAAGCCCTGAATCCCGCCGCCCTGAACAATCTGTACAAGAAGCTCATTGTGGACTACTTTGGACCGGAGCTGGTTGTGGATGACGAAGTACAGTACGAGTGGGCACGCATCCCGCACTTCTACCGCCCGTTCTATGTTTATAAGTATGCAACCGGCTATTCCACTGCCGTGGCATTGTCCGAGGGCATCCTGAAGAACGGCGAACCGGCTGTTAAGAAGTACCTGGAGTTCCTGCACATGGGCGGCAGCGCTTACCCGCTGGATGAGCTGCGCCATGCCGGTGTGGACCTGACCACCCCCGCCCCGGTGGATGCTGCCCTGGATAAGTTCGGCCGCATTCTGGACGAAGCCGAAGCCTGCGTGGCACAGCTGGAAGCTGCAAAATAAGCAGGGGAAAGTCCTAGGGTGTATCTGATTCTTTGTTTTCAGATACACCTTAAACGCAAAATTAGAACCCCCAGTGCAGAAAATCAGCATCTTGCACGATTATTTGAAATATTTTTTGTGAATACTCTTGACAGAGCGTGGTTTATCCGCTATTATAATAAATGCGTGAGTTAAGGGGTCAAGTGCGGCCAAAATGGAAGCACAACCCCCGCAAAAACTGCGCGGAATAATCAAGAAAGGAGAAAAGAAATGCCTACTTTTAACCAGCTCGTACGCAAAGGCCGTGAGGTCCTGGTAACCAAGAGCACTGCTCCTGCCCTTCAGAAGAGCTACAACTCCCAGAAGAAGCAGTACACCACCATGAACAGCCCCCAGAAGCGTGGTGTTTGCACCGCTGTTCGTACCATGACCCCCAAAAAGCCCAACTCTGCTCTGCGTAAAGTTGCCCGTGTCCGCCTGACGAATGGTATCGAGGTCACCTCCTACATTCCTGGTATCGGCCATAACCTGCAGGAGCACAGCGTTGTCCTGATCCGTGGCGGTCGTGTTAAGGACCTGCCCGGTGTCCGTTACCACATCATCCGTGGTACTCTGGATACTCAGGGTGTTGCAAACCGTAACCAGGCTCGCAGCAAATACGGCGCAAAGCGTCCCAAGGCCGGTGCCAAGAAGTAAGGAAACATCTTTTCGCCATAAAATGGTCAGCTGACCCTTTTGTGGCATAACGGGAGTTTTCTTTAACTTTCGAGTACCGATGATATCATTAATGTGAAGGAGGGAAGAAAGATGCCCAGAAGAGGTAAAATCGCAAAGCGCGAAGTTCTGGCTGATCCTATTTACAATTCCAAGCTCGTCACCCGTCTGGTCAACAGCATCATGCTGGATGGCAAGAAGGGCGTCGCTCAGAAGATCGTTTACGAAGCTTTTGAGACTGTCAAAGAGAAGACCGGCAACGATCCTCTCGAAATGTTCGAGAAGGCCATGGAAAACATCATGCCCAGCCTCGAAGTTAAGGCCCGCCGTGTCGGCGGCTCCACCTACCAGGTTCCCCTGGAGGTCAGCCCCGCCCGCCGCGAGACCCTCGGCCTGCGCTGGCTGACTCTGTACAGCCGCAGCCGTGGTGAAAAGACCATGTCCGCTCGCCTGGCCGCCGAGATCATCGACGCTACCAACAACGTTGGCGGCGCTGTCAAGAAGCGCGAAGATACCCACAAGATGGCAGAAGCCAACAAGGCTTTCGCGCATTACCGTTATTGATCTGCTTACTGAGGAGGTTTAAGCCATGGCAACGCCGAGAGACGTATCCCTGCAAATGACCCGAAATATCGGTATCATGGCCCACATCGACGCAGGCAAGACCACCACCACCGAGCGCATTCTGTACTACACCGGTATTAACCATAAGATCGGCGAAGTTCATGACGGCGCTGCTACGATGGACTGGATGGAGCAGGAACAGGAACGTGGTATTACCATCACTTCCGCTGCAACCACCTGCTACTGGAGCCACACCGAGACCCAGCACGATCCGGCTCTGTTCAAAAAGAACCGTCATCGTATCAACATCATCGACACCCCGGGCCACGTTGACTTTACTGTTGAAGTTCAGCGTTCTCTGCGTGTTCTGGACGGTTCTGTTACCGTTCTGGCCGCAAAGGGTGGCGTTGAGCCTCAGTCTGAAACCGTTTGGCGCCAGGCTGACGAGTACAAGGTTCCCCGCATGGTTTACGTCAACAAGATGGATACCATGGGTGCTGACTTCTTCCGCTGCGTACAGATGATGCATGATCGTCTGCATGCCAACGGTGTGCCTATCCAGCTGCCTGTCGGCCAGGAAGACACTTTCCGCGGCATCATCGATCTGATCGACATGAAAGCCGATATCTACTATGATGATATGGGCAATGATGTGCGCGTTGAGGAAATTCCTGAAGACCTGAAAGAACAGGCTCAGGAATATCATGACAAGCTGATCGAAGCTGTTGCTGAGACCGACGAAGAGCTGATGATGAAGTACCTGGAAGGCGAAGAGCTGACCAAGGGAGAAATTAAGGCTGCTCTGCGTAAGGCTACTATTTCCAACGAGATCGTTCCTGTTGTCTGCGGCTCTTCTTACAAGAACCGTGGCGTTCAGAAACTGTTGGATGCAATCGTTGATTATATGCCCGCTCCGACCGACGTTGCGGCCATCAAGGGCACCAACCCGGAGACTGGCGAGGAAGAAGATCGCACTTCTTCCGATGATCAGCCGTTCTCTGCACTGGCATTCAAGATTATGACTGACCCGTATGTCGGTAAGCTGTGCTTCTTCCGCGTGTACTCTGGTACCGTTGAGGCTGGCACCACTGTTTACAACTCTGTTAAGGATCAGGACGAGCGTATCGGCCGTATCCTGCAGATGCATGCAAACAACCGTAAGGATATCGACATCTGCTACGCTGGCGATATCGCCGCTGCTGTTGGTCTGAAGAACACCACCACTGGTGATACCCTGTGCGATGAGAAGCATCCCATCATCCTCGAGTCCATGAACTTCCCCGAGCCGGTTATCCGCGTTGCCATCGAGCCCAAGACCAAGGCTGGCAGCGAGAAGATGGGTATTGCCCTGTCTAAGCTGGCTGAAGAGGACCCGACTTTCCGTACCTGGACTGATGAAGAAACCGGTCAGACCATCATCGCCGGCATGGGCGAGCTCCACCTGGAAATCATCGTGGACCGTCTGCTCCGCGAGTTTAAGGTCGAAGCTAACGTTGGCGCACCTCAGGTTGCCTACCGTGAAACCATCCGCAAGGATGCTAACCAGGAAACCAAGTACGCACGTCAGTCCGGTGGTAAGGGCCAGTATGGTCACGTTAAGATCAAGATTGAGCCCAACCCGGGTAAGGGTTATGAGTTTGTCAACGGTATTGTTGGCGGCGCTATCCCGAAGGAATACATCCCCGCTGTTGACAACGGTATCCAGGGCGCGATGAAGTCCGGCATTCTGGCTGGCTATCCCGTCGTGGATGTCAAGGTCACTCTGTGGGACGGCTCCTATCATGAAGTTGACTCCTCTGAAATGGCGTTCTCCATCGCCGGCTCCATGGCATTCAAGGATGCTATGAAGAAGGCTGATCCCGTCATTATGGAGCCCATCATGAAGGTTGACGTTGTTGTTCCTGACGAGTATATGGGCAACGTCATTGGCGACTTGAACAGCCGCCGCGGCGCGATCCAGAACCAGGAATCCACCGATGGCACTGCCCGTGTCACCGCTATGGTTCCTCTGTCCGAGATGTTCGGTTACGCTACTGACCTGCGTTCCAAGACCCAGGGCCGTGGCCAGTACTCCATGGAGCCGGCTGATTACCAGCAGGTTCCCAAGAGTGTTGCAGATAAGATCATGACCGAGCGCAATAAGGGCTGATTCTGCACAAATTCGCGCAAAATACTTGATTTTTCTTGAAAAATCTAGTATGATAGCCTTACAACAGGCTATTTTATCTGTTTGAATTAAAGGAGGATACTTCCAATGGCTGAAAAGGAAAAATTTGACCGCTCTTTGGAGCATGTCAACATCGGTACCATCGGTCACGTTGACCACGGCAAGACCACTCTGACTGCCGCTATCACCAAGGTTCTGGCTCTGAAGGGCGACGCCGATTTCATGGATTACTCCAGCATCGATAAGGCTCCTGAAGAGAAGGCTCGTGGTATCACGATCAACACCGCTCACGTTGAGTACCACACCGCGAAGCGTCACTATGCCCACGTTGACTGCCCGGGCCATGCTGACTACATCAAGAACATGATCACCGGTGCTGCTCAGATGGACGGCGCTATCCTGGTTGTTGCTGCAACCGATGGCCCGATGCCGCAGACCCGTGAGCACATCCTGCTGGCTCGTCAGGTTGGCGTGCCCAAGATCGTTGTGTTCCTGAACAAGTGCGATATGGTTGACGACGAAGAGCTGCTCGACCTGGTCGAAATGGAAGTTCGCGAACTGCTGGACAGCCAGGATTTCGACGGCGACAACACCCCGATCATCCGTGGTTCCGCTCTGAAGGCTCTGGAGAGCACTTCCAAGGATCCCGATGCTCCGGAATACAAGTGCATTTGGGAGCTGATGGACGCTGTTGACAGCTACATCCCGACCCCGGACCGTGCTGCTGATAAGCCGTTCCTGATGCCCGTTGAGGACGTTATGACCATCTCCGGCCGTGGCACCGTTGCTACCGGTCGTGTTGAGCGTGGTACTGCTCATGTCGGCGATCAGATGGAAATCGTTGGTCTGAAGGAAGAGAAGCTGACCACCACCATCACTGGTCTGGAAATGTTCCGCAAGAGCCTCGAGTTCGCTCAGGCTGGCGACAACATCGGCGCTCTGCTGCGTGGTATTGACCGTGACCAGATCGAGCGTGGCCAGGTTCTGGCTGTTCCCGGCTCTGTTCATCCCCACACCACTTTCGATGGCCATGTTTACGTCCTGAAGAAGGAAGAAGGCGGCCGTCATACCCCGTTCTTCAACAACTATCGTCCTCAGTTCTACTTCCGTACCACCGACGTTACCGGCATCATCACCCTGCCCGAAGGCACTGAGATGTGCATGCCCGGCGACAACGTTGATATGCACGTTGAGCTGATCACCCCGGTTGCCATGGAAGAAGGCATGCGTTTCGCTATCCGCGAAGGCGGCCACACTGTTGGTTCCGGCGTTGTTTCCAAGATCGAGAAGTAATTTTCGGCTTGTGATATAGCTTTCAAGGCTCCTGCTGTTAAGGCAGGGGCCTTTTTGTTGTGTACGACTTATGGGGCGGGGAGGGGGCAAAGGCCGGGTGTGGAAGCCCAAGGAAGGCATCATGAAAACATCAGGAATTGTAGATAGGGGAGAGGACACCATTCGGAACGTTGAAAAAGTGTAGCAGGAGGGGGCACTCACACCGCCCTACCTTGGGAAGGTGTATTTCAGGTCGCGGTTAAGGGGCAAGGGGTGATCTATCCCTAAGTTTTCGGAACGGTCAGGAACGCTCTCTACAGTACAATTTATAATGGGCAATTCTCAACCTCCAATTTTCCCTTCAAGTTTCCTCCAATCTCTGCCAAATCTCTCAACAACAAGCCAAACCGAAATGGCAAAAAATGCGCGATCACAATACCGGGTGATTGGATTAAGAGATTGCAAAGAACATTATCGGGGTAAATGTTCAATCATTTGATAAAAGCAGGAATAAACCATTCAAAAATGTTAATGAATACCGCCAAAGAGTCACCGCACCACAACGCAAATAATGTGCGAAAAGCAGGTTTCAGTTGATTCAAGGACAAAAATTTACATAGAAACCGCTCTAATGAATTATGCAAATTCTGGCAACTGTGATATAATGTATATACCTAGATGTGTCGGAAAGGTTATCATTTGCGGGACCAAGGCATGCAGCCGGTACAACGTTTTGTCAGCCGCTGTGCCGGGGCCAAAAGCCCCAAAAGCAGGCCGCAGCCCGGCAAGGGATCGCCAGACCGAGGGGAGCACAACCAGGCGTTTTGCAATCAACACCTGCAAAGTGCCGCACATCTGCCGTACCACTTTTCACACAAAAGGGGAAAGTAGTAACACTTAAGGGAGGATAAAACTATGAAGAAAAACCTTCAGCGTTTTGGTGCATCCGTGTTGGCAGCAGCCATGGTTGCCCAAAGCGTGGCGCTTCCCGCAGCAGCCGAAACTACCAAGATTGATTCTTCGGTAGCGCAGTCTGTTGCAGCTAGCGCAGCAAGCGCGGCCAGCGCTGTGCAGTCCCTGCCCAAGTTCACCAGCACCGCAGACCTGATCAAGCAGACAGCCCAAACGCTGGCTGCCCAGGGCGAAGTGCATGAACTGGAGCAGGACGATGCCAAGCTGGAAGCGACTGCACAGAGCAAGGCGGGCATGAGCCTTGCAGCGTTGGAAAATGCACTGGCCGATGCCATGTACGCCAACGCCGCAGCTGGCAAGATCAACACCGAAGCCTATGGCCTGAACAAGGACGAGATGGCATCGGTGATGGCTGCCACCATCAAAACGTATCATCTGTCCAGCGCCGTTACCGACCTGGGCTATGAGACGAATGCCGCAGGCGTTGTGACCGCCGTTACCTTTACCGGCAGCTCCGGCATGACCTCTGCGATGGAGTCCATGACCAACAGCGATGATGAAGTGATTGCGCAGCAGGCTGACAGCTACGCACAGGCTTACGTTGCTGAAAACTCCGATACCTTTGCGGCCAGCGCCGCTGCAGACGGCCATACCTATGGCGAGCCGAAATGGTACTGGAATGACACCAACCCGGAGCATGGCCACACCCATACCTGGAAGGAAACCCCCGATGGTTACTGGACCAAGACCGATGACGGCTGGGCTTACACCGCTGTGTATACCTGTGAAAAGGACGATGCCTACCAGAAGGTAGAAGGCACCGTAACCAAGGATACCACCGAGGCAAAGCCCGGCGCTGCCGGCAAGACCGTTTACTCTGCCAGCGTGCCCGCTGACAAGAGCCCGGTTAAGAAGGAATACAAGGAACCCACCACCCGCACCGACGACATTGCCGCCCTGCCCTGCCAGAACCATGCCGTGCCCAAGGATGCAGATGGCAACTTTGTTGCTACCTTCAACTGGGAAATGAAGAAGGTCGAGGGCGAGCTGGCCGCTGACTACAGCAACGCCCAGCTGTTCTATGACAGCGAAACCGGCAAAATTTCTGCCGGCGCTCCCGTTACCATTGACTGGGAATGCACCAGCGTCACCTTCAAGTGCGCTGTCTGTGGCGAAGAAATCAAAACCCAGCCGGTAATGACCATGCCGGTCAGCGTTGTGGTAGACCAGAATGACAATTCCGTCTACATCAATGTGGGCGGTACCCCGACCCTGGATACCACCTCCGGCGGCACCGGCGTTACCCTGGTGTCCGCAATGAAGGACGGCAACTGGTACGATATGCAGAACAACCCGGTTGACGCAAGCAAGGTGAACTTCACCTATCAGAGCGGCGACAACAAGGGCAAGAACAGCCTGCTGCTGTACGACAGCCAGAAGACTGCCGTGTATGTGGACGACCAGGGCAACCAGGTCACCAATACTTACGATGTCTCGACTGCGCAGATGAACTACTACTACTTCCAGCTGTCGCAGTTCAACCAGGACGAAGCAGAGTACTTCGGCGTGGTTGCCCCGTTCTGGACCTCCAAGGGCGTTCAGAAGCAGGGCGAGGATGGCAGCATCACCGGCACCATGGGCGCAATCAAGATATTGTGCAGCATTGATCCGAACGATGATGTCCCGCCGACCACCATGGCATTCATGCTGAACATGCTGCCGCAGGCGTTCATGTCTTACGTCATGAATTATGGCGAAGCTCTGAAAGCCATCCGTGATGCAGGCTTGGCACAGGTTGCCAAGCTGGGTGACGCTGACTATGTCACCAAGCTGCTGATCCTGCACGACTGGATCTCCCAGGTTGCAGAATTCGATATGGGCTCCATGGGCGATATCACCGGCGGCGGTAACAACGACCCCATCCAGACGACTGCTTTCGGTGCCCTGCTGGGCGGCGGGATCGGCGCTAAGGGCGTTGAGTATGGCTGCATCTGCCTGGGCTATGCAGCTGCATTTAACTACATGGTCCAGAATTTGCCTGACAACAAGAGCATCTATAAAAATGATGACGGCAGCTGGAAGACCCCCGATGAAGTAGGCGATAACGCTGTTGTTGACTTTGCCCAGATCCTGTATTACTGCGATACTTCTGATACCAGTATTGCCGGTAATGCGTTCGGCGGCGGCATGTTCAACAACGTCCACTACTTCAACGCAGTCAAGGTCAACAAGCTGCAGGGCGACAGCAACTCTGCTACGATGACCACCGGCGAAGCCAACAAGAACTGGTACTATGTTGACGTCTGCTATGATGACGTGAACACCGAGTGCATGGCCCAGACCCGCGTTGAGAACGCAGGCGACATGCGCCATGTCAACTTCCTGGTTTCTCCCTCCGGTCTGGAAGGCCGTTACAGCAAGTACTATGATTACATTGACTCGCTGTACGATGGCTACACCTACACCAAGAACAAGGAACCCGATAAGGATGATGCCGGCAATGTTGTGTTGAACAACGGCAAGCCGCATTACTCTTACACCAAGACGGAGAACAAGAACGAGACCCGTTACACCGATACCTGCTACGAGGATACCTGGTTCACCTCTATCTGCAGCCCCATCTACTTCGACAATAATTACTTCTATTACGTTGATACCACGACCAACCAGAACCTGTATAACAACATGCGCCGCCAGCAGGCCGAGAACGGCAACAACGGCAACTCTGGTTCCGGCAGCTCTGGTAACAACTCCCAGATGCAGCAGTTCATGAAGAAGATGCAGAACCAGGGCCCCGATACGCTGGAAGCACGTCCGCGTAATGCGAACTACTATATCCGCAAAGAGGATTCCAGCAGCAGCAGGCCCGGCGGCTTCAGCATGAGCAGCTTTACCAAGACGGATGACCCGTTTGATATCATCCTGATGTACTACAACGATCTGAAGGAAACCAGCAGCAACTTCAATGATGACGACAGCAATGCCAAGGTTCTGGCCGAAGCTGGCACCATCTATAAGATCGATACCAGTGCAAAAGATAAGCATACCAAGGTTGAAAACAACCTGAACACCGAGTGCCTGGCAGACGCTGCTGCAAAGCGGATCTACCCCGCACTGGTACACTCTACCGCACTGTATGATGGCAAGCTGTACTTCAACGTCAACAACGCCATCTACCGTATGGACCCGACCACCGGCGCAGTGGAAGAAGTGAAGGAATACAACACCGTCTATGGCGGCATTAAGCTGACCAAGGATAAGGACGGCAACATTGTTCCCGATACCCACTTTCCCGGCATGAGCATGGTTATCATGGATAGCGCCCAGGATACCAGCAGTGTGAAGTATCTGGGCACCTTCAAGAACCATCCTCTGGCGGGCCTGACCCTGCGTGACAGCTACAGCTTTGCTACCACCACCCAGCAGGGCCAGACTGTGATCACCGGCATCAACACCACCAAGGATCAGCTGGTCGTTTCTGTCGGCACCAACCTGTCCAACACCTATAAGGAACTGGTGGACGGCAAGGCAGAAGTCAAGACCGATGCCTCCGGCACTTCTTATGCAAACCGTAAGAGCTACAAGACCGAGTCCTGGAACTACAACCCGAGTTACAACCAGAACATGGGCAGCTCTGACGAGAAGAACAAGAACGAAGAGTTCATGTGGTGCGCTAACCTGGTTGAAACCATGCCGATGTCCGACATGGTCAGCGACCTGAAGAGCGGCGCAACCACCAATGTTTCCGTTGAAGCATGGTGCGATACCCCCGCTTACACCCAGGACCGCACCAACAAGTACGGCCTGACCAAGGGTGAAAAGGTGTACGCTGACGACGCACTGCCCAAGGGCCATACCTGGGCTCTGGACGAGCTGGAAACCAAGTCCGTTGGCAACAATGTGTACCTGTGCTCTGATTGCCATACCGCAACCGAAAGCACCCCCCACACCGTTACCCTGCCCGATGCAGTTGAAGGCGTTACCCTGACCCTGGGCACCACCAGCAACACCTACATCAAGGACGATACCGTTACCCTGACCGTAGAAAAGAAAGGCACCGATATCGTTACCGTTACCGCAAAGAACGGCGATACCGAAGTTGCTCTGAATGAAGTTCAGGAAGCAGCGCAGGACGAAGCCGCAGCCCAGGCTACCACCGAAAAGGCTAAGACGGTTTACACCTTCACCATGCCGAACGGCGATGTGACCATCAGCGTTACCAAAAACGCCAAGACCTATGCGGTCAATGTTGCTGCCCTGACCAATGGCGAAATCACTGCTTCCGCCAAAGAAGCAGCTGAGAAAGAAACCGTAACCCTGACTGCTAAGCCCGCGACCGGCTATGCCCTGAAGGCTGGCAGCGTAAAGGTTACCTACAAAGACGCTGACAACAACGAACAGACCGTAAAGGCAACCGTTGACGAAAAAGACGCCAATGTTTACACCTTTGCAATGCCTGCTTACCCTGTCAACGTCAGCGCAGAGTTTGTTAAGGAATACAAGGTTACCGTGGCAGACACTGCGAACAAGAACGGCGAAACCAAGGTGAGCGCAACCGCAGCTGTTGAAGGCGCCGAAGTTACCGTTACCGTTAAGGCAGCTGATAACTACCAGCTCAAGGCTGACAGCCTGACCTACAGCTATAAGAGCGGCGAAGATACCAAGACCGAAAAGCTGACCCCGAACGCAGAAGGCAAGGCTACCTTTAAGATGCCCGCAGCTGATGTCAAAGTCACTGCAGAGTATGTCGAAAAGAAACCGGAAGCCTACACTGTGACAGTGAACAAAGCTACCAACGGCACTGTAACCGCTGATAAGGAAACCGCCGCAGCAGGTGATACCGTTACCCTGACTGTTGAGGCAGATGAGACTATGTACTCTCAGGCTGTGCTGGCTGAAGACGGCCTGAAAGTTGCTGACAGCAAGGGTGCTGCAGTTGCATGCACCGATGGTGCTGACGGCACTTACACCTTCACCATGCCTGCCGACAACGTAACTGTCACCGCAACGTTTGAAATCGTTGCATATGGTGTTGAGGTTGCACCGACTGAACATGGTTCTGTTACCTTTGAGGGCGGCAAGAAGTACTTCAAGGTTGGCGAGAATGTTACTGCTACCTTTACCGCAGAGGCTGGATATGAGCTGGCTAGTGCTTCTTATCAGGAAGGCAACAAACCTACAGACATTACAGCCAAGGTTAAGGAAGCTAGCAACACTTACACCTTCACTATGCCTGAAAACTATGTGAAGATCGAAGCAACCTTCACTGCTGTTCAGCCTACTGAACCTACTGAGCCCACCGAACCCACCACTCCGGATGAGAACGGCGGCGACAACACCGAAACCGAGGCTCTCGAGGCCGAGGAACGCACCGTTCATGGTGCCGCTGAAAAGACCACCATTACCGCAATGGCTGTCTTTACCTGCACCGATAAGAACTGCGCAAGCGCTCAGTTCGTGGATGCTACTGTAAAGCAGACCAGCGGCGTTACCACCGCTGCTGTCAACTTCAACGGCAAGGACTACACCGCCAAGTACGGCGAGAAGAACGGCTGGGTTGAAGAAAACGGCAAGAAGTACTGGTACGAAAAGGGCGTGAAGCAGGGTACCACCGGCCGCGGCAAAGAGATCTATGATCCCGATTCCGATGCCTGGTACTGGCTGGATGCTGTCCAGGGCGGCGCAATGACCGTCAACAAGGACGTTTACCAGGAATCCGCCGCCGGCCAGTGGGCTGATAGGCCCGATGGCACTGGCAAGTGGGTCCGTTACGATGAGAACGGCCACATGATCAAGGGCTGGCAGACGACCGATAAGGGCACCTACTACTTTGACCTGATCACCGGCGCTATGGCTAAGGGCGCAGGCGATATTGACGGTGTACCTTGCGCATTTGACGAGTACACCGGTATCGCTCTGGACGGCCAGTGGCTGACCATCAAAGGCGCTGACTTCTGGTACGAAAAGGGCGTTCGCCAGGGCCTGGATGGCCGCGGCAAGGAAATCTATGACCCGGCTTCCGACGCTTGGTACTGGCTGGATGCCGTTGACCAGGGCAAGAAAGCCACCAGCAAGGATGTCTATCAGGAATCCGAAGCTGGCCAGTGGGCTGACCGCGCCGATGGCACCGGCAAGTGGGTCCGTTACGATGCACAGGGCCACATGATCAAGGGCTGGAGCGCTGACAAGCGTTACTACTTCGACCCGATCTATGGCACCATGGCTAAGGGCGATGCAGTCATCGATGGCCGCACTTATCATTTCGATAAGAACACCGGCGTTCTGCAGTAATCCCACAGCCTGAACAATGAGCTGTAACCAGCCCATTAACCTCTAAATAAAAATGCCGCAGCAGATGTAACAGTCTGCTGCGGCATTTTTGTATTTGTGGACATAGGTTCGGTGAAATATTTGCCAGGCCAGTAGGGCGGGGGACCCCATGATTGTGGTGGCTCCCCTGGAGGGGAGCTGGACGCGAAGCGGCCTGAGGGGTGGTTCCTTGCCGCAAACCTAAGGCAACACCGCACAATTCCCGCCTGACGGCTTAAGCACCGCTCCGGCGGCTGCGGCACGGCATCTGCGTTGCCAAAATGCTCGATAATGTCGGGTGCACTTAGAATTATGCGGTATTGCCCTAAAGCAATCGAATCCAACGCCTTGGAACAGTCACTGCGCCCGCAGGCATGTTGCCCTGCCACAAATCCCATCATGACCAATCAGATGGGGCCCAGGAACGGTCAAGACCGTTCCCTACAGAACAAATTATAATGGGCAGCACACCCTTAAACAATCAGTAGGGCGGGGTGACCCCACCCCGCCGAAAGCTAGAAATAGTACACTATTAAAAAATCGCAATTTACTTTACCCGCATAACAAAGCCAACACACAAAAACACGGCGAACACATCAGGCCGGCGCAAGGGCAAAACCTACTAAAAAGCTGCGGTTAAATTTGGCAAATATGGCGCGCGAAGTATAATTTTTGGAGGATATCACAAGCAGAACAAACAAACTTTGTCAGTTCAAACAACAAAAAAGCAACAAACTGGCATGGATGCCAAAGAATGCGGCCGCGAATTGTGAAAGATTTTAATATATTTTCTTCGTTTTCTCCTTACCTGTTATCATTTGAATTTGCAATCGAAATATGGAACTTGTATAATAGAATAAAAGAAAAGTGCAAACTAAATGGGCGAAGAGGATTTGGTGCAATGGAAGATAAAAATAGATTTAGCATTCTGCTGGAGCATTTGCTGGAAGTTGCGGAGGTCAAGAACTATACCCTGGCCAAGCGCCTGCAATACGATGTTTCCTATATCAGCAAATGGGTCAGCGGCCGCATGCTGCCTGCCAAAAAGACTGAAAAGCGCGTGATGGAGGGCATCAGTGCCTGCGTGGTGGATGAAGCCACCGATGATGGCCGTAACCTGCTGCTGCGGGAATACAGCGTTAGCATCCCCAGTGACCTGAAAGCCGCCATTTATGATAACCTGATTGCTGAATATGATTATTTGCAAGAGGAGCTGGACAGCGGCGAGGCGCGCATTGGCCCCTATACGGACTTTTGGGCCGAGCTGAACATGCTGCAATACCTGACCAAAATGGCGCACCCCGTGCTGCGCCGCGTCAGCCAGCTGGACATTGTGGCTGTGATGGACCTGATGGAAATGGCGCGCGAATACCGCCTGAAAGTTGCCAACCTGCAAAACGGCCAGCTGGTGGACCAGCGCAGCTATGATAACGTCTATTTCAAGCTGATGATCGATATCAGCCGCGAAAAATGGGACCCCATCTATGATGCCGCGCTCATTATTAACGTGTTGACCAACTTCAGCCATATTCATTTCAAGCTGTTTGGCAGCACTGCGGCTGCCGGGCGCGCGGTGTTTGTGGTCAAGGGCGATTTTGCCATTACCGGCCTGCTGGTCAGCCACAGCCGCTGCGCTGCCGTTACCGCCACCGAGGACCCGCAGAACTGCGAAAGCCTGTATGATAACTTCTCCAAGCTCTGCGTGCGGGATGACCAGCTTTTCCGCGATACCAGCATGCGCCAGCTGATCAGCCAGTACGACTATATGCACACGCTGCTGGCCTCCAATCTGCGGTGGATGTTCGGCCACCTGAATGAGCTTCTGCTGCCGGATGACTTGTTTGAAGAGATCCTGACCGCCCACGAGGCCGAGCTGAAAGATTTTTTGGGTGCTACCCCTGCGGAGCTGCGTAGCGTACACAATCTTGCCAAAGGTGTGGTGGAGGAAACAAACATCCGCATCCTGATTTATGAAGCTGCATTTTCCTCCATGGCGGTTTCCGGCGAGCTGGACTTTTTCAGTTACAAGGTCAGCCTTACCCCGGATCAGCGCAGCCGGTGCATCAGCTATGTGCTGCAGCTTTGCAAGCAGCGTGAAAAACTTGAATTCCGCTTGATCAGCGGCCGCATTGTGAACGATTTCCAGTATGTGGCGGACCCCAATATGTTTCTTTCTGGCGCTGCATCGTATCTTCGGCTGGATAACAACTGCCCCGTCAACCGGATTGCAATGGTCAACAACAGTGTGATGGAAGACCGCCTGAGTGAATATTTTGATCAGGTCTGGAATTTGGATGACCAGAACGTGACAAAAGAGCGCAACGCCATTGCGGAGCACATCCATCATGTCCTGCAGGGAATCCATCTGATTACCCGCGCCAAAAGTGATGAAATGGAAGAACTGCAAGAGAGCTGGATGAACAAAATCTAAAAATACAACATACATACGCATAAACATAGAGCCCTGGCTGCTGCGGTAGCTGGGGCTTTTGTTGCACCAAGGAAAATGAAATTGCAAGAAAACTCCATGCCAAAGCGTGAAAATCCATGTGAAAAAAGTGAATCATGCGGAATCAATTTCTGGAAATTTGTGCCATGGGATTCTCGTGCTTTCCGTAAACAGGAATGGTATACTATGTTCAGCACCGAAGATAATTATAGCATTATGGTTCGGCGACGCTGTGCAACGATGTGCACAGCAGGGGAAAGCGCCATAAAGGTTTGGCGTGATTTGGATAATTTAATTCCCTGCAACTATAAGGGAAAGACATTTGGAGGAAATTGCAATGAATGAAAACGCGATGTTGACTGGCAAGCCCAGCATTGACCGCCCCTGGATGAAGTTCTATCCAGAAGTTCTGCGCGGTATCCAGGTTCCGGCCTGCACCGTGGAGCAGTACCTCTCCGTGCGCGCTGCAGACCCTAACGTGGTTGCCATGCACTACTATGGCGTGGATATCACCTGGGGTACCGTGTTCCGTAAGGTGGACGCCACCGCCCGCGCTCTGCAGGTGCTTGGCATCAAGCAGGGGGACCAGATCCCCGTGTTCCTGCGTTCTGTGCCGGAATTCATTTATCTGCTGCTGGCAGCCGAGCGCATCGGCGCTTCGCTGCTGTGCCGTGACAACACCCTGGAAGAAAACATTGAAGCTGTTCAGAAAGCCAATGCCAAGGTGATTTTTGTTCACGACTTCTTCTCCAAGGCCGAAATCGAAGCCTACCGTGAGCAGACCAACGTGAATACCTATGTTATCGTTCCCGCTCTGGAAAGCGGCGACCGCGCCGCTATGCCGGTTTACCTGCAGCATTCCCTGGATGCCCTGTATCCGGATGTTCCCGCCCGTGGCTCTGATACCATGATGTGGGCTGATTTCTGTAACATGGGCCAGCGTTTTCGCGGCTTTGTGCCCGCTCCTGTCAACATTGATCGCCCGCTGCTGCGCGCCTACACCAGCGGTTCCACCGGCCCTTCCAAGCAGGTCATCCATTCTGCACACAGCATCATCGGCGTGCTGGCCCAGATGAACTTTTATGGCTCTTCGGATAAATTCCGCCCCACCTGGCTGCTGACCATCCTGCCCCCGGCTCTGATCGCTGTTGTGGTTTCCATGATGCTGCTGCCCCTGGCCGGCGGTATGCTGCTCATTCTGGATCCGTTTGTGGATGTGTACGATGTTGACCTGGAAATGATGCGCTACCGCCCCAACAACTGGCCCCTGATCCCCATGTTTGTGGAGGTTATCCGCCGCAGCAAGCGTCTTCCGGCTGACTATGATATGTCCCACATGCTGGCCATCGGCGCCGGCTGCGAGGCATTCAACAACAAGCAGCTGCGCAATGTTGAGGAGTTCCTCAAGCAGCATAACTGCAACCTGCGCTTTACTGCCGGCTACGGCAGCAGCGAGGCCGGCTCCAACGCCACTCTGCCCATGGCTCCGTTCCCGGTGCGTGACGGCAACGTTGGTGTGCCGATGATCCACAGCGTCATCAGCATCTTCAAGCCCGGCACCCAGGAAGAGCTGACCTACAATACCCCCGGTGAGATCTGCATGACGGGCCCCGGCGTGATGCTGGGCTATGACCGCCCCGAAGCAACCGCCAAGGCACTGCAGGTCCACGCAGACGGCAAGACCTGGCTGCACACCGGCGATATTGGCTATATGTCCGAGGACGGTGTGCTCTACACGATGACCCGCGGCGCATCCCCGCGCTTTGGCGGCGGCGACCTGATGGTGCAGCCGCTGGAGAACATCGTGGCCGATGCCGACATCAAGGGCATCAAGGACGAGTTCTTTGTTATCGTGCCGGATGATGAGCACGAGGGCTGCTTCCTGCCGTACCTGTACGTCCAGCTCAAAGATGGCTACACCTTGGACGATGTGCGCGATAAGATCAATGCCTGCCTGCCGGAACGTTACATGCGTCCGGTGGAGATTTTCACCATACCGGAACGCCCGTTCTTCCACTTCAAGACCAACCGTATTGGCCTGAGCAAAGAAATCATCGCCAAGCGCAACCAGCAGAAAGAGAAAGCCAAGCGCAACAGCTTTGCCGATGGCTGCATTGCCTGATGACTTTGGCGTGATAAAATCATGATAATGTAACGGCATGTGCCCACCTTATGATAGAGATAAGGGGGCACATGCCTTTTGTTTTGGGGTGGGGGAGCGGATGAAGATGAACGGTACGCGCGGTTGGGGAATAGGGGAGAAGGGTAATCGGATTCCGGTGCGGGGGAGATACTTGTGAAGTCGTAAAATAAAACTTTGAAATCCATCCGCGGATGAAAAGCACGATAGGGCACTGTATCATTAGCCACATGCTGAAAAAATGCTGTAAGGAACGGGATTGACCGTTCCGCAGCCTTATAAAACGTCAACCTTTTACGGGAAAAAGAAAAATATCGCTACGCTTTTTTGAAAAAATCACAAAGGAAATTTTGTGTTTTTCTTTTGAAAAGAGGAATTTCGGATGAAAAGGGGAGTTCGGAAAACAAAAACAGGAAAAACTTTGTAAGATATGGGAAATAAATGACGATGAAACGAACTGTATTTTGACGAAACTAAAAAGGCATAAAATAATAAAAAAACTTTCAAAAAGTGTTGACAAAAGGGGGATACTTGGTTATAATAATACTCATCGCCGGTGAGGCGGCCAAACAAAATAAGCGGATGTGGCGGAACTGGCAGACGCGCTAGATTCAGGTTCTAGTTCCCTTAAAAGAGTGTGGGTTCAAAT
>QWCY01003030.1_pt1 | contig 20210 bp, 14 predicted proteins | sample 1972631 | NCBI WGS metagenome assembly QWCY01 (sample SAMN09866696, study PRJNA288562) | Human gut metagenome isolate pre1_stool, whole genome shotgun sequencing... | isolation source: gut | host: Homo sapiens | place: USA: California
TCTTTCCATCCGCATCAGTTCTTATGTGATGTGGCCGTTGATGATCGGGCTTATGGTAATGTCCGCACCGGTTGTCAGCCTGATTTATTCAGACAAATGGCTGCCTTGTGTGCCATTTATGCAGATCGCGTGTCTGCAATATGCACTGGAGCCGGTTCAGACGGCCAATGTGCAGGCGGTAAAGGCACTTGGAAAAGGACGGACGTACTTGATCATGGAAATCGTGAAAAAGGGATTTGGTATCGCCATGATCCTTCTTGTCATGTACCGTGGTGTCATGGCAATCGCATGGACCGCATTTATCGTAACCTTATTTGCAGCAGTTGTAAACTCGACGCCAAACCGTAAGTTTTTGAATTACAATTATAAAGAGCAGTTAGCCGATCTGATTCCTTCCATCCTGCTCGCTTCCGTGATGGGAGTGTGCGTTTATTTTACCGGAATGATCGCACTGCCAACGATCGTGACCGTCATTCTTCAGGTAATTGTCGGAGCGGCGGTTTACATCCTGCTTTCGATTTTGTTTAAATTTAGTCAGTTTACCTATATTTTACAGGTGTTAAAAAGTTTTACCCAGTCATTTCGGAAAGGAAAGAAAAAGGCATGAAGACAAGAAAAGAGATTCCGGACGAAGAAGTGAGAAAGATAGAACTTGATATCTTTTCTCACATTGTAACAATCTGTGAGAAATATGAGCTCCGATATATCATTGATTATGGCACGCTGTTGGGGGCGGTACGTCATGGCGGTTTCATTCCGTGGGACGATGATATCGATATTTCGATGCCGCGTTCGGATTATGAGACATTTAAGCGGGTATTTTCGGATGAAATGACATCAGCTCCCCAATACGAACTTCGAACCGGGATGAAAGGAAATATCGCAATCCCGTATATTCAAGTCGTACATACCGGTACGGTTACCGAGAAAAAAGGCAGACGTGAAAAGTATGCGCAGTCTGTCTGGGTGGATGTATTTCCTGTCGACGGTGCGGGATATACCAAAGAAGATCTGGCAGAAAATTATGCGGAATATTGGAAAAATATTGAAGAAACCAGAAAGATCTTTGGCAGATACAACCCCTATCCGAATCCGATGAAGCAGATTCGCCAGTTTTACGATCATCACATTCGTTCGTTGTGCCTGGAAAAATATGTAAAACAAGCAGAAGAATGTATGAAAAAGTATGATTATGATGCGTGCGAAAACATTTTTTGTCTGGCAACTATTTACGGAACGAAAGAGAAAAACAGAAAAGAATATTATGAAGACCGGATTGACATGGAATTTGAGGGGATAACCTGCAAGGTACCGCGTGCGTATGACCGGAAACTGCGGGATATGTATGGGAATTACCACGAACTTCCGCCGGTGGAAAAGCGCAAAGGGCATGATTTTGTGCCGTATTACCGATAAGATAGAGGAGAAAGTGATAGATGGAAAAAATGCGAAGATATAGGAGGAATCTGGTATGGGTGCTTGTTTTGGCGATGACGCTCGGAATGGTACAGTACCCTGTACATAATACACCGGTAAGCGTCAAAGCAGCAGATTCTCAGACAGAAAAGAAGGTTACATTAAGTGAGGACGGCGTATTAAAGGTAGAGGGAGTATATTCGGTTTCGGCGGAAATGCTGGATGGAATCGAGAAACAGGAGATATTGAAAATTGAGTTTGATGAGAATGTATATTTTATAAAAGATCACACTTTCGAAGGATGCCATAATCTTACAGAGATAACGTGGGGGGGTGTGACTAAGATTGGAAGTTATGCTTTTGCTGATTGTGAAAATTTGGATATGATGTCTCTGACACAAAAAGTGGATACAATACAGGAGGGGGCTTTTTGGGGATGCAGCAATATCAAACTTGTGATAATGCCTAATGATTTAAAGAAACTGGAAAAAGATGCGTTCCCACTTGCTACAAGTTTTGTCTGGCGATACAGTAAAAATGAAGATGAAGTAGAAGATGAAGCGATTGACGACGCATTTTGGACGGGGCGAACCGGAACCATGTATGTTCCCGATACGGATAAATGGAATCGTATCATTCAGCAGCTGGATGAGAAAAAGATTACCTGGACGAAAAGAATTGCCGTTTCCGCCTACAATATAGTATACTGTCAGGTGGCAGCAGAGGACGGCAGCATTTCGGAAGAGTATTGGACAGATTTTGATTCCAATGTGGTGAGACGGTTTACTGTGGAGGGAACAGTAACGATTGCAAAAATTGGAGAGGATACGCAGGAAAAGGGAGCATGCATTCCGGATGGAATTTGCAAGGCTTCGGTTAAAAAATTGATTATAAAAAATAATATAATTCTTAATGGAACCTGTAATGAATATATAAACCTGTCTTCCGTAGAAATAGAGAATGAAAGAAGTACTATTTCGAAACAATGTTTTAAAGAGTTAAAGAAACTTCAGACCGTTCGGCTAGCCGGTAAGGCAGCGTTTAAAGAGGAGTGCTTTTACGGATGCGAAGCACTTGAAAATTTGTATGTTGGAAGTTGTCGGACCATTGAAACCAACGCTTTTTATGGCTGCAGTTCTTTGAAAAAATTAGAGATTTCCGGAGGCGTGAATTTTATCGAAGAAAGTGCCTTTGAAGGGTGTACAGGACTTACGAAGGTGAACATTGGAAAGAAAGTGTTTGAGATTGGAAAAAGAGCATTCTATGGATGTGAAAAATTGGAATCGGTTGAACTGCCTGTATATACAAGTAAGATCCAACAAGATGCCTTTGGAAATTGTCCATTGCTTCAAACAATTGTTCTGCCGGAGCAGCTTTCTTATGTAGGTCTTGGAAATTTCACAACATGTAATATTTACTGGAAAGGAAATGAAGTGACAACGCAGGATCCGGAAGAGGGAGAACCGTCGTTTTTTGAACAAGTAACAGGAACAATGTATGTTCCGTCCGGAAGCGGATTGTGGCAGAAACAGAAAAAAACCTATCCTGAGGTGGCCTGGGAGGAATGGAAACCGGTAACCATGCAGCCGGAGACAGAAACCTATGATCTTATGGAACAATGGGATGCTAAAGCGAATAGGGATGGCGTTCCGGTGGAATCCTGTGTGGATGACGAGGGAGTGCCATGTATAAAAATTGATTTTAGCCAGATAAATCAGCTGGTGGCGTTCAGACTGCCGAAAGCGATACGTCCACAAGATTACGCGACGGTGACGATCAAAGCCAGGGTCGGAGTACAATTGATGTTTGATCTGTGGCCGAGCGATCCTATTGAAGCTGATTCATATAAAGATGGTAAAACAGCAGTAGACCGTACCTATCCATTTTATTATGCAGCGGATGAGAAAACGACAAAATATAGGACAGAGGATGTTGGAATTTATAATGATTATATAGATTACGACTTAATGGGAAGGTATATGTCAATCGGAACATATAAAAGTCCGGCGGAAGCAGAATTTTATGGACGTACAAGTGAATTTTATATTTACTCGATTACGTTTAATCCGTTCTCGCCGGATACAAAAAAGCTGGTGTTTGAAAGCAAAATGCCAGATACTCCCGAGACAGAGACACCGTCAGCAACATACAATCCGTGGGAACCAACGTACAATCCGTGGGAACAACCAACGTACAATCCGTGGGAACCAACACAACTGCCGTCAGCGAGTTCGGCACCAACCACCACATTGAAGCCGACAGAACTGCCATCAGTAAGCCAGACACCATCTGCCATACCGCAGCCGACGGAGACGCCGACAGCAAGCCAGACACCATCTGATACGCCGAAACCGGTGGAACCACCATCAGCGAGTGCAAGCGTAGAGGCATCTGTAGTTCCATCGAAAAAGAAGAGCAAACGTCCGGCAATTTTAATTCATAAAAAGCAAAATAAAAAGTCTCGCTATGTACAGATCACAGTGAAGTCATCGGTAGGCAGTTATTTTGATCTGTATATGAAGAAAAAAGGTAAAAAGTTCGTACGCATCCGTTTGGCAAAGAATTCCCTGAAGAAAGGAAAGCGGGTAGTAAAACTTGCCTATTCTCAAAAAGGTTACACGCTTTGGTTTAAAGTGCGGACGTATGACAAGATCAATGGGAAAAAGAAATACCGCGCATACAGCGGACAAAAGAAGATAAGATTATAAAACAATGCTTGTATTCATAAATATAGAAACCTATATCAATGAGTACAAGCATCTTTTTTATCGTTTTTCTTGAATATAATATTTTTCTTCCAGACGGATCGGTTTGTAGGACAATTTTGCCTGACGCAGGTTGTCCTGTCCGAGATCGTCTTCGCGGTTTACATATACCGCATCCGGAAACTCATGAATCAAAAACTGTTGGTTGATGTAATTGTACAATCCCTTGATCTCCGGTTCCGCCTTTTCGATATGAATAAATGCACACTGGATCGAAGGGCAGTAGCTTCCGATGGTATAGGCGACGATTTTCCCGTCCATGCGGATGCCACCCATGGCGCAGTCAATGCTTTTGCAGTTGCCGAGCAGCCGGTAGACGCCTTCTTCTTCATCGTCAATGCAGTTGAAACGGTCGTAGTGGCGGCGTTCATCGAGCCATTTTTCATGAAATTCCTTGACTTCTTCGATATCTCCGCAGCCGAGTGTCTCGTAGACAAAACGGCCTTCGTATTCGCGGAGGAAGGAATTGACTAAATTCTTTTTCTTGTGCATGGCACGTCCGCTCAACGTCTTCAATTTTTCAGCTTCATAGATATAATCAAAACTGTCACGCTCGGCAGTCCGGGTATAATTTTTAAGCAGCCCTGCCTGTTCCCATACATTTTTTGTCAGATCGTCCACCAGATAAATATCTAATGGGGCGTTCCATTCGTCGTGAAACTGCTTTTCCATGCGGCGGAAAGCTTCCGGCAGATCATCGACGGAACAAAGAGGGCAGAATGCCTTTTTTTCGCCCCGGTATTCAAAAAAGAGATACAGCGCGATATCATCAGTGGCAAACATGGTATGATAATAACTTTCCCATAAGAACTGATTGAGAAAATGTCCCTCACTCATAAAGCAAGGGCGCAGTTTCTCATACGATTCAAATGTTTTCTGGACGAAAGGACTAATCGGTTGTAAAATCATTCGAAAGTCTCCATTCCTATATATTAGCTGTTTTTATTGTTGCGGCCGGCACGATAACGGGCAGTACCATCCAATATTTTCTTACGAATACGAAGATTTTCCGGTGTGATTTCCAGAAGTTCATCGGTATCGATAAATTCGATGGCTTCTTCCAGACTGAGTTCCTTTTTCGGAGACAGGCGGAGAGCATCGTCCGAACCGGAAGCACGAGTGTTGGTAAGCTGTTTTTTCTTGCAGACATTTACTTCGATGTCATCGGTCTTTCCATTTTGGCCAACGACCATTCCACCGTATACTTTTTCGCCGGGACCGACGAAAAGAGTACCACGTTCCTGGGCATTGAAAAGTCCGTACGTAACTGTTTCACCGGATTCGTAGGCGATCAGGGAACCCTGCTTACGGTATGCAATATCGCCTTTGTAATCGCCATAGCCGTAAAATTCGGTATTGAGGACACCGTTTCCTTTGGTATCGGTCATAAATTCTCCACGATAACCGATCAGTCCGCGGGCCGGAATCAAGAATTCCAGACGAGTGGTACCGGCATTGAGTGGGCTCATGCCCTGCAGTTCTCCTTTACGCTGGCTCAGCTTGTCGATCACCGTTCCGGTAAATTCATCCGGTACATCCACATAAGCACGTTCCATTGGTTCTAATTTTTTCCCGGATTCATCGGTTTTATACAAAACTTCCGGTTTGCTGACTGCAAATTCATATCCTTCGCGGCGCATATTCTCGATCAATACGGAAAGATGTAGTTCTCCACGGCCGGAAACTTTGTAAGCCTCGGTCGTCTCAGTATCTTCGACACGAAGACTGACATCGGTATTGAGCATTTTATATAAGCGGTCACGCAAATGACGGGAAGTAACGTATTTTCCTTCCTGACCGGCAAGCGGACTGTCATTTACGATAAAGTCCATAGAGATAGTAGGTTCGGAAATTCGCTGGAATGGAATCGGTTTTGGATTTTCCGGAGAACACAGCGTATCCCCGATGTGAATATCCGAAATACCGGAGATTGCTACGATGGAACCGATGCCGGCTTCTTCTACTTCAACACGGTTCAATCCCTCAAATTCATACAATTTACTGATTTTTACTTTATTATTTTTTTCCGGATCGTGTGCATTTACGATCACAACATCCTGATTGACGCGCACAGAACCGTTGTCCACTTTTCCGACACCGATACGACCGACATATTCATTGTAATCGATCGTACTGATAAGAACCTGGGTATCTGCATCCGGATCTCCGGTTGGAGCCGGAATATAATTTACGATCGCATCAAACAGAGGTTTCATATCAGTTCCCGGTTCTTCATAAGAAGTGGAAGCAATTCCCTCTTTGGCAGAAGCAAAGATAAATGGGCAGTCAAGCTGCTCTTCATTGGCATCGAGGTCAATGAAAAGTTCCAGGATCTCATCGACAACTTCTGCCGGACGAGCTTCCGGACGGTCGATCTTATTGACACAGACAACGACAGGAAGGCTGAGTTCCAACGCTTTTTTCAATACAAATTTTGTCTGAGGCATCGCCCCTTCAAAGGCATCGACCACAAGAACGACACCGTTTACCATTTTGAGGACACGTTCTACTTCGCCGCCGAAATCAGCATGTCCCGGAGTATCAATAATATTTATTTTAATATCATTATAATGAATGGCTGTATTTTTAGAAAGGATGGTAATACCACGTTCTCTTTCAATATCATTGGAGTCCATAACACGTTCCGCAACTTCCTGATTTTTTCGGAAGACCCCGCTTTGTTTGAGCAATTCGTCCACGATGGTTGTTTTTCCGTGATCGACGTGGGCAATGATTGCAATATTTCTTATATCATCTCTTGATTTTACCATTTTTTTAATCGTCCTTTCATATGTTTACTTTAAAAACTCTGTTCTCTATCATAGCACAGAAAAAAAGATATGGCAAATCGAAAGTTTTTGTTCTAAAAAGAAAATTTTGTGCATATAGTATATGGTAAAGAAAAAAAGTCTGTGTTATAATATTAAAGTGTGTTGTTTTGCACACAGGACATCAAGTGCTGTTCGATGCCAAAACACAGGTAAATAAACAAAGGGGGTCATATATGATGACAGATAAGGTGCTAGGAAACAATCAGGTAAATGTGTATGGAGAGGTGATCAGCGATTTCACCTTCAGCCATGAGGTGTATGGAGAGGGATTCTATACTCTTCAATTGTCAGTACGACGTCTAAGTAATGTATTCGATACGATTCCGCTTATGGTGTCTGAACGTTTGATCGATGTCAAACAGGATTACCGCGGAAAATTCATCGAAGCATCCGGACAGTTCCGCTCTTACAATCGTCACGAAGAAAATCACAATCGTTTGGTTCTTTCGATGTTTGTTCGTGACATCCGCGTGGACGACGAGCCGGGAGAATGTGAAAAACCAAATCATATTTTCCTGGACGGATATATCTGCAAGGTGCCGGTATATCGTAAGACACCATTGGGACGCGAGATTGCAGACGTATTGCTTGCGGTAAACCGTCCATATGGAAAATCCGATTACATCCCTTGTATCTGCTGGGGACGTAATGCACGTTTTGCCGATGGTTTTCAAGTAGGAGATCACATTCAGCTATGGGGAAGAATCCAGAGTCGTGAGTATCAAAAACGCATTGGAGACGAAGAATTTGAAACTAGGATCGCTTATGAGATATCCGTAAGCAAACTGGAACGAATGGATTCGATGTCAGCGGTTGTAGCTGCATCTGAAGAATCAGGATCCGATGGATTTGACACTTATGGTATGGACGACGAGTAGGGGATCGTAAAAATTTGCTTGCCATTTCTTAAAATTTGTGGTAAATTATTTCTCATAAATGAGCGAGTGTTGTCAAAACTGTGTCAGCACAAACTAAAGAGAGGTGTTTATGACGATGGAATCAGGGATTATACAAGCCTTTTATGGAACAGGTAAGGGAAAGACATCTGCCGCTGTAGGGCAGGCGCTCAGAGAACTCCAGCATGGACAGAGGATCACGATGATCCAGTTTCTGAAGGGAAAGGTTGCCGACGAGTTTCAGGTTTTAGACCGGCTTGAACCAGATGTACAGATTTTCCGATTTGATAAAAGTGACGTCAGTTACTGTGATTTGTCAGAGAGCGAAAAAGAAGAAGAGAAAGCAAATATATTAAATGGGTTTAATTTTTCAAAAAAAGTTCTTGAAACCGGAGAGAGCGATGTTATTATTTTGGATGAATTGCTGGGATTGATTGACCTTGGGATTTTGACAGAGGATGACGTAGAAGACTTGCTTCGTATTCAGGGGGATTACCGAAAACTCATTATCACCGGAACCAAACTGCCGGAACAGATCCGCGCCTACGTAGATGAAGTTTCAGAAATCCTGTGAGATAACATCTATGTAATCGTACATAGCAGAAAACAAAAAGACTTTCAACTGTTTGAAAGACAGTTGAAAGTCTTTTTTCGATGGATTTCAATTAATTACAAAAAATAATTCTATTTTAATGTGGGAAATGTCCCCCTTACCTTTCTCTAAGGGATTTAGAACACCGTCGGTGCCTAGAGGGCGTTCTTTGCCCTCAGACACCGCTACGGGGTTCTTCTAAGCGCGAGCGGTCACGAAAGAGAAAGGTCAGGGGGACATTCTGCAATAAAATATTACATCTAAATTTATTTATTTTCTCATTTCCTATTTACTTTTTCTGAATTTTCTGTAAAATAGAAAGGAATAGAGAAATTTAGAGAGTGCCGTATGCGGCTTCGGAATGGAGGACAAAAGTGAGTAAAAGAGAGGACATTAAGAAAGTATTGATCATTGGATCAGGACCGATCATCATCGGACAGGCCTGCGAATTTGATTATTCAGGAACACAGGCATGTAAAGCACTTCGCCAGCTTGGATACCGGATTGTACTGGTAAACTCAAACCCGGCGACGATCATGACAGATCCGGACATTGCAGATGTTACCTATATCGAACCATTGAATGTAAAACGTTTGGAGCAGATCATAGAAAAAGAGCGTCCGGATGCGATCCTGCCAAACCTTGGTGGACAGTCAGGGCTGAACTTATGTTCCGAATTGGCAAGCGCCGGCATTTTAGATAAATACGATGTAAAAGTAATCGGTGTTCAGGTGGATGCGATCGAGCGTGGAGAAGACCGTATCGAATTCAAAAAGACGATGAATAAACTTGGCATCGAGATGGCACGAAGCGAAGTGGCGTATTCTGTAGAAGAAGCCCTTGAGATCGCGGATAAACTCGGTTATCCGGTCGTTCTTCGTCCTGCTTATACGATGGGAGGAGCCGGCGGCGGACTTGTATATAATGTAGAAGAATTGAAAACCGTCTGCGCACGTGGACTTCAGGCAAGTCTTGTCGGTCAGGTATTGATCGAAGAATCCATTCTCGGATGGGAAGAATTGGAATTGGAAGTAGTGCGTGATGCAAAAGGAAATATGATCACGGTCTGCTTTATCGAAAATATTGACCCTCTCGGAGTACACACAGGAGATTCCTTCTGTTCCGCGCCGATGCTTACCATCTCCGAAGACGTTCAGAAACGCCTTCAGGAGCAGGCATATAAAATTGTAGATGAAGTACAGGTAATCGGTGGAACCAATGTGCAGTTTGCCCATGATCCGGTATCTGACCGAATCGTTGTTATCGAGATCAATCCGAGAACGTCCCGTTCTTCCGCATTGGCATCCAAAGCGACAGGATTCCCGATCGCACTCGTATCTGCGATGCTTGCGTCCGGACTTACCTTGGATGAGATTCCATGCGGCGTCAATGGTACATTGGACAAATATGTGCCAGGCGGAGATTATATTGTTATTAAATTTGCCAGATGGGCATTTGAAAAATTCAAAGATTCCGAGGACAAGCTGGGAACACAGATGCGTGCTGTCGGCGAAGTTATGAGTATCGGTAAAAATTATAAAGAAGCATTCCAGAAGGCTATCCGCAGTCTGGAAATCGGACGTTATGGTCTGGGATTTGCCAAAGATTTCCATGAGAAAACAAAGGATGAATTGATGCAGATGCTGATCTATCCGACAAGTGAGCGTCAGTTTATCATGTATGAGGCACTTCGTAAAGGGGCTACCGTGGAAGAATTGTTTGAGCGCACACAGATCAAACATTATTTTATCGAGCAGATGAAAGAACTGGTAGAGGAAGAAGAGGCGCTTTTGGCAAATAAAGGAAAAGTGCCGGAAAAAGATGTCCTTGAGAAAGCAAAAAAAGATGGTTTTTCCGACCGTTATCTGGCACAGATCCTCGATGTGACAGAAGAAGAGATTCGCAAGGCAAGAACCGGATTTGGTATCACAGAGAGCTGGGAGCCGGTTCGTGTAAGTGGTACAAAAGATAGCGCATATTACTATTCTACGTACAATGCAAAAGATGAATCTACCGTAACGGACAAGAAAAAGATCATGATTCTCGGCGGCGGACCAAACCGTATCGGACAGGGTATCGAATTTGACTATTGCTGTGTACATGCAGCCTTTGCTCTGAAAGAAATGGGATTTGAGACAATTATTGTAAACTGTAATCCGGAAACCGTATCGACAGATTACGATACTTCCGATAAATTGTATTTCGAGCCATTAACACTTGAAGATGTTTTGAGTATATATGAAAAAGAGAAGCCACTCGGTGTTATCGCTCAGTTTGGTGGACAGACACCGCTGAATCTGGCAGCAGATCTGAAGAAAAATGGAGTCAATATCCTCGGAACTTCGCCGGAGATCATTGATATGGCAGAAGACCGTGATCTGTTCCGCGGCATGATGGAAAAATTGAACATTCCAATGCCGGAAGCAGGGATGGCGGTAGATGTAGAAGATGCGCTTAAAATTGCAGATGAGATCGGTTATCCGGTTATGGTTCGTCCATCCTATGTCCTCGGCGGACGTGGCATGGAAGTAGTCAATGATCCGGAAAGCCTGAAACAATATATGGCAGCAGCCGTAGGTGTGACACCGGACCGCCCGATCCTGATTGACCGTTTCCTTCGTCATGCGATGGAATGCGAGGCAGATGCGATCGCAGACGGAAAACACGCTTTTGTACCGGCTGTTATGGAGCATATTGAGCTGGCAGGAGTGCATTCGGGAGATTCCGCATGTATCCTTCCATCCAAAAATATTCCGGCAGAACTTGTCGAGACGATCAAAGATTACACACGCAGAATTGCCGAAGAAATGGGCGTCTGCGGATTGATGAATATGCAGTATGCGATCGAAGATGGAAAAGTATATGTATTGGAGGCAAATCCGCGAGCTTCCCGTACGGTTCCATTGGTATCCAAAGTATGTAATGTACAGATGGTAAAACTGGCAACCCAGATCATGACAAGAGAATTGACCGGAAATCCTTCTCCGATCGAGAATATGAAACCGGTAAATCCAAAATACTATGGAGTGAAGGAAGCCGTATTCCCATTCAACATGTTCCAGGAAGTAGACCCGGTACTCGGACCGGAAATGCGTTCAACCGGAGAAGTTCTCGGACTTTCGGAAAATGTCGGAGAGGCCTTCTTTAAGGCACAGGAAGCGACCCAGACAAGACTTCCGAAGGAAGGAAATGTGCTGATGAGTGTCAGCAAGAAAGACAAACCGGAACTCGTTGAAGTAGCAAAGAAATTCGAGGATTGCGGTTTTGGAATTCTCGCAACCGGAACAACGTACGAATTGCTGAAAGAAAATGGAATCAAGGCAGAACGTATCAATAAGATGCAGGAAGGCAAACCAAACATCGTGGATGCGATCATCAATGGAAAGATCCAGCTGATCATCAATACTCCGGCGACGGGCGATGAGAAGGCATTTGATGACAGTTACATCCGTAAAAATGCGATTAAGGCAAAAATTCCATATATGACGACGATGGCAGCAGCAAAAGCTACGGCAGATGGAATCTATACCGTGATCCATGAAGGCGAGATCGGTGTCAAATCACTGCAGGAGATTCATGAATTGATTTAATGTTAGAATTTCAAGAGTAAAACCGATTCATGACTGCATGAAAAGTTCTTGACGAACACATACAGAAGTGTTATGATAAAAAGTAAGTTAATAAAACAGTAGAGGCGCGGACTTTATCAGTATTTTTCCTGATGTGTCAGGTACACAAGTGATGGCTCAAAGAAAGGAAAGTCTGCCGAAGGGGGCAGTGACCTGATGCTGCTAACCCTGGGCATATATCAAACAGGTATATGACTGTCATCTTTATGATGGAGTGCTACAAAGTATTGAAATTGCGGATATGCAGCATTCCACGGAACGTTGCATATCCTTTTTAGTTTTAATGCAAAGAAACTCAACTGTTTGTAACAACGTAACTATTTAGGACACCCCTACATTGGATTCTGAATGGTTACATTACAGGAAAAATATATGTATGGCCGCCGCGGCGCGGCAGAATGGAGGAAATTATGGCTATTTTTACAGGAGCCGGAGTAGCACTTGTTACTCCGATGAATCAGGACGGAAGTGTGAACTATGACAAATTAAAGGAAGTGATCGAGCAGCAGATCGCGGGACATACCGATGCGATCATTATCTGCGGTACAACAGGCGAAGCTTCTACTCTTACGGTGGAAGAGCATATCGAGTGTATCCGTTATTGCTGCGAAGTAGTAAATAAAAGAATCCCGGTAGTCGCCGGAACAGGTTCTAATTGTACACGCACTGCAGTTGATCTCTCGAAAAAAGCAGAGGCAGCCGGTGCGGACGGCCTTTTGTTAGTAACACCATATTATAATAAATGTACACAGAACGGATTGAAAGCACATTTCAAAGCCGTTGCGGAAAGCGTAAACATTCCGATTATTCTTTACAATATTCCGGGACGTACCGGCGTGAAGATCGCACCGGAAACCGTAGTAGAATTGTGCAAGACAGTAGATAATATTGTAGGTGTAAAAGATGCGACAGGCGATCTTTCCGAAGTGGCAGACGTACTGAGCATGGCTGGCGGTTCCGTGGATCTGTATTCCGGAAACGACGACCAGATCATCCCGGTACTTTCTCTCGGCGGAAAAGGTGTGATCTCCGTGCTTTCTAATATTCTGCCACAGGAGACACATGATATGACAGCTGCATTCTTTGCCGGTGATACGAAAAAAGCAATGGATATGCAGTTGGGATATCTGGATCTGATCCATGCATTGTTCAGCGAAGTGAACCCAATCCCGGTCAAAAAGGCAATGAACCTGATGGAAATGGAAGTAGGACCACTTCGTATGCCATTGACCGAGATGGAAGAGGCGCATGCCAAAGTGCTTGCTGACGAGATGAAAAAAGCAGGGATTGAAGTAAAATAAAGACAACGGAAGGAAATGTACGACATGACAAGAATCATTATGAGCGGCTGTAATGGCGCTATGGGAACAACAATTACAAAAATTGTAAGTGAAGATGCAGAAGCAGAAATCGTAGCAGGAATTGACATTGTGGATGACGGTTCCAAGGATTACCCGGTATTTTCTTCCATCAAAGACTGTGATGTGGAAGCCGATGCCGTGATCGATTTTTCGACACCAAAGATTTTGGATGATCTTTTGGCATACTGTGAAGAAAAGAAAGTGCCGGTTGTATTGTGTACGACAGGGTATGACGAGGCACAGTTGGCAAAGATTGAAGAGGCATCGAAAAAGACAGCAGTGTTAAAATCTGCCAATATGTCACTGGGAATCAATACCTTGATGCGCCTTGTGCAGGAAGCTGCTAAGGTGCTGGCAGCAGAAGGATTTGATGTGGAGATTGTAGAGAAACATCATAACCAGAAACTGGATGCTCCATCGGGAACGGCACTTGCGCTTGCAGATGCTGTCAATGAGGCGATGGATAACCGGTATGAATATATTTTTGACCGTTCCGGGAGAAGAGAAAAACGAGGCAAAAAAGAACTCGGAATCAGCGCGGTGCGCGGCGGAACGATTGTCGGCGACCACGATGTGATCTTTGCCGGAACGGATGAAGTGGTAACATTTTCCCATACGGCATACAGTAAGGCAGTATTTGGAAAAGGTGCGGTTGCCGCAGCAAAATTTTTGAATGGAAAAGAGAGTGGCCGGTTTGATATGGCAGATGTCATCGGCTGATCGGATAGAGAGGAAAGACGAGAACGATGATTCCAATTGGTATCAGTGAAATCCTCAAAGCAGTGGACGGAACGCTGCTTTGGGGAGACGAAAATGGTGTTGTTACAAATGTGGTGACCGATTCACGAAAAGCCGGAAAAGGTTCATTGTTTGTGCCGATCGTGGGAGAACGGGTAGATGCCCATCGGTTTATCCCACAGGTGATGCAGGCAGGAGCCGGCGTGACATTTTCATCGCGAAAAGATGTTGCACCGGCGGCTTCGGGATGCTGTATTTATGTGGAAGACACCCTTGCGGCACTTCAAAAGGCAGCGGCGTATTATCGCAGCCGGTTTGATATTCCGGTTATCGGCGTGACGGGAAGTGTCGGAAAAACGACGACCAAAGAGATGATCAGCGCGGTATTGGAGAAAAAATACCGTGTTGTAAAGACGCAGGGAAATTGGAACAGCCAGATCGGGGTTGCCATGATGATGTTTGAATTGGAGCCGGAGACCGAACTTGCGATCTTTGAGATGGGAATGAGTCTTCCGGGCGAGATGGCACGATTGGTAGAAATTGCCAAACCACAGACGGCAGTAATGACCAATATCGGGGTGTCCCATATCGGAAATCTTGGCAGCCGTGAAAATATTGCCAAGGAGAAAGGACATATTGTCAAATATGTCGGAACTTCCCACGATGGCAAATTGTATATTTGCGGAAATGGCGACATGAAGCAGATTACCCGTGAAAATGTGCCATATTCATTGTGCGAGGCCAAATGTCCGATCTGTTATTATGGAACCGAAGCGGACTGCGAGGTGCGGGCGACGGATCTTACGGTAACTGAAACCGGACAGAAATTTGTTTATCACGGCAGACAGACAGGCAAAGTCGAATTGTCTGTGATGGGCGGCCACAATGTGAATAATGCCTTGGTTGCGATGGCTCTCGGGGAGCAGTTTGGTGTGGCGTTTGACGATGCCGTACAGGCGTTGAAAGAGTACCGCCCGTTTTCCATGCGTGGAGAACGAAAAGATGCCCATGGATATCATGTGATCGACGATACGTACAATGCCAGCCCGGACTCCATTAACAGCAATATCGAGGCCCTGTTTGATTATGCAAAGACGGGACAGAAGATCGTGGTGCTGGGAGATGTTCTGGAACTCGGAGAACAGTCCGAAAAGCTGCATCGCGGGATCGGCAAATTTATTGTAAAAGAAGCGCAGAAGGGAAAAACATTGGATCTTGTGGTTACAGTGGGCGAAGGAGCTTCGTTCATCGCAAAACAAGTGGAAGAAACTTCGAATATTGCTGTAAAAATTTGTAAAAACAATGAAGAGGCCGCTGCGTTTGTAAAGGAATGTGCCAAAGAGGGCGACTGGATCTTGGTAAAAGGTTCCCGCGGAATGCACATGGATGAAGTAGTGCAAAAGGTTGTGATGTAATGTTTGCGGATATCATCGTAGATATCAGCGTCGAAGCGTTAGACAAAACGTACCAATATATAGTACCAAAGCGCCTGGAATCGGAGATTCGGATCGGAACTCCGGTTCAGGTGCCTTTTGGGCGGGGAAACCGCCTCTTGAAAGGATTTGTCATTCATTTGACAGAAAAAGCCGCATTTGATGTCTCACGAATGAAAGAGATCGTGAGCATCGCCACAAAGCAGATGCCGGTAGAAAGCGAACTCCTGCAGGTGGCAGGATTTATTAGAGAGCGTTATGGCTCGACGATGAATGAGGCGATCAAAACTGTAATTCCGATACGAAAAAAAGTGAAGTCAGTGGAAGAACACTGGCTTACTTTTGCTATGGAAAAGAATAAAGTAAAAGACATTCTGGGGGAATATAAACGAAGACGTTATGCTGCCAAGGTACGGCTGATCGAGGGAATGCTCGCCGAGGGAGATGTCATCAACCGGCGTACGGCGATCCAAAAATACAAGGCAAATAAAGCCGTGATCGATGGACTTGTAAAAGACGGGATTGTGCGCGTGAGCAAAGAGCGCATTTACCGGAAAGCGGTACAGGAACCGGCGCAGGGAAGACAGCTTCCACCAAAACTAAACGAAGAACAGCAGAAAATAGTGGAAGATTTTGTAAAAGAATATGGAGAAGGGATACGAAGAACCTATTTATTATATGGGATTACCGGAAGTGGAAAAACCGAAGTTTACATGCAGCTTCTCAGTGAAGTGCTGGCAGAGGGAAAACAGGCGATCGTTTTGATCCCGGAGATTGCCTTGACATTTCAGACCGTTTCACGGTTTCAAAAACGATTTCCGGGAAGAGTGTCTGTGTTGCATTCGCGGCTTTCTGAGGGCGAACGGGCAGACCAGATTGAAATGGCAAAAAATGGGGATATTGATATAATGATAGGACCGAGATCTGCTTTGTTTACGCCATTTGAGCGGCTTGGCATCATTATTATGGATGAAGAACATGAGACAAGTTATATCAGTGAAAGTTCGCCCCGGTATCACACCGATGAAGTGGCGGTATACCGGGCAAAACTGGCAGGGGCAAGTGTGGTTCTTGGCTCGGCAACGCCTTCGGTGAAGAGCTATCAGGCAGCAAAAGAAGGACGTTACAAAGAATACCGTTTGACGAAACGTGCCGGTAATGCGGCACTTCCAAACATAGATATCGTGGATCTGCGGGAAGAATTGAAAGCGAAAAACCGTTCTGTGTTCAGCCGCCTTTTGCAGCAGAAACTGCAAGAGTGCCTTGCGAAGGGCGAACAGGCGATGTTATTTATTAACCGCAGAGGGTATGCCGGTTTTGTTTCTTGTAGAAATTGCGGAAATGTGATACAATGTTCTCATTGCGATGTATCGATGACAGCACATAAAAATCATGTGGGCGATGTGGACACGCTGGTATGTCATTATTGCGGACATTCTGTCGCGATGCCGGAGCGGTGTCCGGAATGCGGTTCTCCCTATATCGCGACGTTTGGACTGGGGACACAGAAAGTCGAAGAGATGCTTCGCCATTTGATGCCGAAAGCACGAATTTTGCGAATGGATGCTGACACCACGACCGGAAAAAACGGACATGAGGGAATTTTGTCCGCGTTCCGCGAGGGAAAAGCAGATATTCTCATCGGAACCCAGATGATTGTAAAAGGGCATGATTTTCCGAATGTTACCTTGGTGGCTGCTCTTGCTGCTGATATGAGTATGTTTGAGCAGGATTATCAAAGCAGTGAGCGGACGTTTCAGCTTTTGCAGCAGGCAAGCGGAAGAGCCGGCCGCGGTGAAAAGCCGGGCGAAGTGATCATTCAGACGTACAAGCCGGAACATTATGTTATCGAGAGCATCCGAAAGCATGACGATACCATTTTCTATGAAAATGAGCTGGCGTACCGCAGAATGCTCGGATATCCACCGTGTAAAGCGATGCTTCGTGTGATGATATCCGCAGAAAAAAAAGAGGAGTGCGAGGAAATCTTACAAAAAATGGCAGAATGGATCTCGCAGAGGTATGCCGGAAAAGTCAGCGTGTTAGGGCCATCCGCAGGTGGACTTCGAAAGCGGAAAGACCGTTTCCACTGGCAGCTGATGATCAAAGGAGCGGAGACGGAGATGCTTCTTGGAATCAAGGAAGAAATTACCGCATGGATGGAAAACAGACAACATTCATGTTATGTGCAGTATGAGTTAGATGGATAAGAAAGGACGAAAACTATGGCAATCAGAAACATACGAGTTATTGGCGACGAAATACTTACAAAAAAAGCCAAAGAAGTAAAAGAAATGACAGATAAGACAAGAGAGCTTGTGCAGGATATGCTGGATACGATGTATGAGGCAGACGGTGTCGGGCTGGCAGCACCTCAGGTAGGAATTCTGAAACGGATCGCCGTAATCGATATCAGTCCGGAGCAGGACTCTCCGATCATATTGATCAATCCGGTTATCACTCATACCGAAGGAGAGCAGCGCGGCAGCGAGGGATGCTTAAGTGTACCGGGAAAAGCCGGTATCGTGACAAGACCCAATATTGTGCGCGCAAAAGCTTATGATCTTGATATGAATGAATTTGAGATCGAGGGCGAAGAACTTCTTGCCCGTGCTTTGATCCATGAGATCGAGCATCTTGACGGACAGTTGTATGTCGATAAAGTAGAAGGCCAGCTTGTCGATGTGGACGAGGAAATGGAGGACTAAATGGATATTATTTTTATGGGAACCCCGGATTTTGCCGTGCCGGTGCTGGAGACGCTGATCGCATCGGAAAAACACACGGTAAAAGCCGTTGTTACGCAGCCGGATAAGGCGAGAGGACGCAGCGGAAAACTCATTTTTACACCAGTCAAAGAAGTGGCGGTAAAACATGGGATTCCGGTATATACGCCGCAAAAAGTCAAAGATCCGGAGTTTGTAGAGACGTTAAAACAGATTTTCTGCGACATTATCGTAGTCGTTGCTTTTGGACAGATTTTGTCAAAAGAAATTCTGGATTTTCCCAAATATGGATGCGTTAATGTGCATGCTTCCCTTTTGCCGAGATGGCGTGGGGCAGCGCCGATTCAATGGTCGATTCTGGAAGGCGATAAAAAGACCGGAGTCACGATTATGCAGATGGATGTCGGACTGGATACCGGAGATATGCTTGCCACGGAAGAAGTGCTGCTGCTTGGTACAGAAACCGGCGAGAGCCTGTTTGATCAGCTTTCTACCCTCGGTGGACCATTGCTTCTGAAAACGCTGGAAGAGATTGAAAATGGTGAAGTAAAGCCGGTGAAGCAGAAAGACGAAGAGAGCACGTATGCCAAAATGCTCACGCGGGAGATGGGAGAACTGGATTTTCAGGAAGAGGCGGTTCGTCTCGAGCGTTATGTGCGTGGTTTGAATTCGTGGCCGAGTGCGTATACGCATTATCATGGAAAACTGCTCAAGATCTGGGAAGCTGACGTCGTGGACAATGACAGCGAAGGCAGACCTGGCGAGATCGTGGAACTGCAAAAAGACGGATTCTTGATCCAGACGGGAAAAGGCTGCCTGAAAGCACGGCAGGTTCAACTGGAAGGAAAGAAACGGATGGCTGCCGGAGATTTTCTGCGTGGCATGCAGATGAAAGCGGGCGACCTGCTTGGCTGTGAAGAGTAATGGAGAAAATTTGTGAGAGATTATATATTTGATATCGTCTATGGAACATTGGAAGAAAAAAAGCATAGCGATGAATTGTTTCATGAGATTTGCCGGAAAGAAACCATGCATATGGCGAGGGACCGGCATTTCGTACAGAGAGAAGCATTGGGAACCATTGAACGGGCAATCGAGCTGGATGAATATCTGGGAGCGGTTTCCCATACGCCGGTAGCAAAGATGGATCCGGTCATCCGCACGATCCTGCGGATGGGAACTTATGAGTTGTTTTATATGGATAAGGTGCCGGATGCCGCCGCCTGCAATGAGATGGTTTTATTGACAAAAAGGAAGAAACTGGGAAAATATTCCGGGTTTGTCAATGGCGTGTTACGTAATCTGGCGCGAAAAGACAAAGAAAAACTGCGCGAAGAGATGGCGGCGAAAAAGCGGGATATTGTGGACAAATATTCGTTTTTGTACGCGGTGCCAAAAGAACTTTGTACGCTCTTATTGACCCAGTATGGGAAAAAGAGTACGAAGAAGATGCTGGCAGCGTTTCAGGAGACAAAACCGGTCTGTATCCGGGTACATACGAAAAATGCGTCGCTGGAAGAAGTAAGGAAAGAATTGGAAGAGGCAGGCATCGAAGTAAATGAGCTGCCGCATTTAAATGAGGGGTTCTGCCTTACACATGTCGAAAATGTGGAAACTCTTCCGGGATTTTCCGAAGGACATTTTACCGTACAGGATGAAAGTTCGATGCTTCCGGGAGTGATCTCCGGTATAAAGCCGGGAGACCGGGTACTTGATGTGTGCGCCAGCCCCGGGGGAAAGACATTTCATGCCGCTGATCTTTTGAAAGGGAAAGGACATATCTGTGCGAGAGATGTGTCCGAAAAGAAACTGATACGGATCCG
>QWCY01004445.1_pt1 | contig 20166 bp, 11 predicted proteins | sample 1972631 | NCBI WGS metagenome assembly QWCY01 (sample SAMN09866696, study PRJNA288562) | Human gut metagenome isolate pre1_stool, whole genome shotgun sequencing... | isolation source: gut | host: Homo sapiens | place: USA: California
CACGATGGACACCCTTGCTGTTCAGCTATACACTTCCCACTATCTGGGCGTGTTCGGGACTTTCACCCGTTAGAGCGCGCCCATGGCGCGCAAACTAAATACAGGCAATGCAACCCACGCATTGCCTGTATTTATATGTCAAACAGTGACATTTGTTCATATTTTTGTGGGAACTCATGAAGATACTGAAAGCACTCTTTGATCTGATACATCATTCCATTTTTCTCACATACTTCCTTAAAAATCTCCAACAGCTTCTCATTATTTGGACTTGGAATATCATATGCATTTCCATAGGTTCTGATATATTTATTCTTTATATCCGGAAAATGCTTATCCAGTGCTTTGTAAAAATACTCTCTATTACCGTCCCGCAATGTAACTCCCATTCCAAAGCATATAATGCCTTTTACTCCTGCTTCTACACAGTACTCAAGGATTCCCCTGATATTTTCTTCTGTATCATTAATGAATGGCAATATAGGAGTAAGCCAGACAACTGTAGGGATCCCAGCTTCCTTAAATTGCAGCAATGCTTCAAAACGTTCTTTGGTTGTGGAAACATTTGGCTCCAGTATCTTGCAGAGTGTTTCATCATAGGTCGTCATTGTCATCTGGACAACTGCTTTGGTTTTATCGTTAATTGACTTTAACAAATCCATGTCTCTAAGTACTCTGGTTGATTTTGTCTGAACTGCTACTCCATATTCATATTGATCTATTAACTCCAGGCACTTGCGGGTAAGCTTCAGATTTTCTTCTATATGAAGATAGGGATCACACATAGCCCCTGTTCCAATCATGCATTTTTTCCGCTTAGATTTTAATGCCTTTTCCAAAAGCTGTGGTGCATTTATCTTCACCTCGATGTCTTCAAATTCATGTGTAAAGCCATAGCACTTACTCCTGCTGTCACAATAAATACACCCATGTGTACAGCCACGGTAAATATTCATACCATTTTTACCGGAAAGTATTCCTTTTGCATCTACAAAATGCATCCTCTTCTCGCTTCGCTTTCTTTCATATTAATCCTCATTTCCTACTTTATTGTAGCACTACAAATACGACAACGGTATGTCATATTTATTATAAGATGTTGGATAGAAAGCTCCTACGACGATGCCCACGGATTATTCCGCACTATGTGCTTACATAATCCATTTTCTATTACGGCTCCTGTTTTTCTCCCACGTTTCTGTTTCTTTGTACAACTCTCCAGACAATCAAAAGCACTGCCATGATAAGTATCAGCCACACAAAATAACAGATACCAAGGAAGGTCGGACAAATATGGCATAAGCTGCATTTACAGTTTTGTGATACCGGGCTCACATGTTTGTACGCAATTGCATAAGCAGAGAATCTGTCTGTATGGATCGTTACTGTATCCGGTGCATCATCCATATCCGTTAAAAAGGTATATTCCCCTTCGTGGGAACGGATAATGAAAAACTCTCTGTCAATGCTTTGCAGCTTCTGTGGAATACCAATCACTACCTCGACCGGTTCTGCTGTTCCCGTAACAGCATTCCAGTCAGCTTCTCCTATTTTAACGAACAGAGAAATATCAACATACATTCCAAGTACCAGATCAGGTATTTCCTTATGGTACTCTTTTATACCGTTCTCGATTGCACTCTTATCCTTCTCTGGAACATTGCCGGAAATATCTTTCACCTCTATCCGGATTTCTATGTTTTCTCCAGCAGCTGCACTTTGGAGCTGTGCCGGTGTCAGCACTGCATTCACCACCGCAGCAGTATCAGACACTCCTGCCGTATACTCCTGTTCAGCACAGACAACCGTTACAGTGACTGTACCATCTCCAAAATCCAAGGCAGTACTTGTGTCCGCCATGCCCTGCACATTTCCCGTTGGTACAGCTTCACCCGATGTGTTTGCCTTGCCATCCTCTGTCATCTCCGGTACATCTACGTCATCTCGTATGTCAGGTTGTTCATCCGGCTTGTTTTCCAGTTTATTCTCCGGTTTATCTGTTGGTTTGTTCTCCGCCTTATTTGTCAGTTTGTTCTCCGGTTTATCTGTTGATTTATTCTCCGGCTTATCTGTTGGTTTGTTCTCCGCCTTCTCTGTCAGTTTATTCTCCGGTTTATCTGTTGGTTTATTCTCCGCCTTATCCTCTGGTTTATCCGGCTGTCCTGAAGGTGTCGGTGGATTTGAAGTTTCTGTTCCACCGCCTCCCGGCTTCTCCGGTTCCGAATTCTTTATCGTCCGTTCAAAGCCACAGTCATTGCAGATGGCATCCTTATCATCGTCATATACATGGCCGTGCTTTTCTTCCAATGCAGCACATCGGCTACATACTCTCCAGTGTCCGCCTGCATCGTATGCATAATCCCCACTATAATTATGTCCCAGCGCTGGTGTCACTGTCTGAGCCTTGATCACCAGCCCACAATCACTGCAATGACTACCCTGTGTTAGTCCCGTCTGCATACAGGTAGCTTCTTTTACCGGATCTATGGCTTCTGTATGGCCTTTTGCCGGCAGTTCCACATCCTGCAACGTGATTTCTGTCGTACAACTGCTGTTTGCATACCATCTTCCACAGTCGCAGACATAATAGGCTTTGTTTCCCTTTGTCAGACACGTTGGCTCTACAGCCTGCACCAGAACTGCTCTGTGAGTATGTATCCTTACCGTGATTTTCCTTTCTGCCCGGTTTCCGGCATTATCCACAGCTTTCACGGTAATGTCTGCACCAGTTTCCGGAAGCTTCTCTTTGGGTATGCTGAATTTAACCTCTGTTCTAATGCCTGTGGCAAAATCCTCCTGTACTACACACTCTGTGCTGTTTCCAACCTGATAAGCTACTGAAGCCAGTCCTGCGGAAATAACATTATTCTCGTCATCCTTTACCGTCACGATGACTGTCGGCGCTTTCTCATATTCTTCTGCCGGACTTTCACTGCCATTGACCGAAAATGTAATCTCCGGTGCATGATCCTCCACGATAATACCATGGATGCCACTGCCATCCGTGCCTATCATCTTCGTATCCGACACATTTCCTGCATGATCCCTTGCCGTAATCATGATTTTCCCCTTAAAATCCGGGTTGATATAGATCACTGCCTTATAACCGGCACGATTCTCCACGGAAGCTTTTTTTACCGATGGCTGGCCTGCTGTACTGCTATCTTCCGGTATCAGCTTATACTCCACACTCTCTATTCCACTTCCCATCTCTTCGACAGGAATTGTAATTTCAAGACTGTCTTTTCGGATGAGCCAGTTCCAGAGATTTTTATATCCCTCATTGAAGGCTGCATCACCAATCACCGGCTTTATCGTATCAAGCTTTACGGTCAGCACATCTGTTACTGTTTCATTTCCGGCTGCATCCACTGCCTTGAAGGTGTAGGTGTGCGTTCCCTCGACACAGGCATAATCCTTTGCCACGGTTGTTCCCCCTTCTGTAATAACATCGGGGATTTCTTCATATCCGCCATCATCTACCTTACCATACAGGCTTTTGACTCCCTTGTTATCGGAATAAGACAGGACAATGCGGATCTGATCTGTACTATACCAGCCCTTTGTATTCGGGCTGACATTACTTTCTACTGACGCAGCAAGCTCTGGCTTTTGTACATCCCTAAAATAACCATAGCAGGTTTTGTCTCCATATTCCGTTGCCCCGATCTTCGTATAGGCTGTTCCTGTATAACCGGCATTATCATACCATCCACAGAACACATATCCTTCCTGTGATGGAACCGGCATAGTCAGCTCCTGTCCATGGACATAGCTTTTATACATGTCTTCCGACTCATAAACGCTGCCATCCGGCAGGGACAGATTATAATACACACGATAGGAATTCGGTATCCACTTTGCAAAAAGCGTTATGTCTGTCATAAGCTGCGACTGCGTATCAAAATTAAATTTGCGGATGTCTGTACATTCCGCATCCTTATACCATCCACCAAAGGTGTAGCCCTCACGGACAGGTTTCTGCGGCTCTGTGACCGCACACTGCACAGCCGCCCCCGGAGTAAGACTATTGTAGGTCGTCCATATAAGCTGCGGCTCCACGCTGCTTCCGCCCTGACTGTCAAAGGTAACCTGTCTGACATAAAAGGTCTTTTGCTCACAGGAAGTACTGTCACTGTATGCATTCTTATAATATTGAATCTGCTTTGTGCCGGTGCTGTTTACCGTGTAGACCGCTTGTTTCTTTTTCAGCTCTGAGAAACGGTAGATTCCCTGATATGCCGGTAGCTCTGCCAGTACCTCCGTCTGTGCCGTTCCAGTAAGCTTTCCTCCTGATGGTCCATAGGTAAGGGAAATACTCATGGGCAGTCCTGCGGACAAGGGCTGTGCCTTGTTTGGTCCGGTAAATTCCAGACGATGGACATTATCCTTTTTTATCTGCTCTGAAAAACCATCCTGTATATTTCCTTTCCGGTCTGTCACCTTATAATATAAATAACAGGTTCCATAATAGTCTGACAAGGAAATCGTATATTCACCCGCTGCAACCGCGGCTGCGTCAAGATCGACCATTCCTGCTGCCGGTTTTTGGGAAGTATCTGTCACCCATTGATACGCTGCACTCTGAATGCCGCTGGGTGTGCCTCCCTCGGTTCCTGCCATATCCGTAAATGTAAGCTTTACTGAAACATCGGAATCCAGATACCATCCACTTGTTCCATTGCGCGTTCCATTGACTACACAGCTGACTGTTGGCGCTGTCACATCCATACCTGTCATTTCCACACGGTATTCTTCACTGACATTTCCCGCATTGTCCGTAAGCCTTACCACATAGTTTCCGTTTTTCGCTACGGTAAAGCTGTCTCCGGTGAAGGTTGTCCAGGTGCTCTCTCCCTGCATCCTGTACTCTCTGGTACGGATGCCGCTGCCTTGATATCCTGTAATATTTCCCTTCTTATCATAAACAGCCGTATGGTCATCTGTAGCACCCAGCAGCCCTATTGTTCCCGGCTTGCCACCGGCAGCTGTAAGAGAATCCAGTTTCGGTGCCTCATTGTCGATTCTGGTCACAAGCACCTCTGCTGCCTCAGAGTTCCCGAATTTATCCATTACCATAAATTCATAGATACCGTTTTTCGTCACAGTACAGCTTCCGACGGTCATATTCTCAGTCACTGTACCCTTCGGTGTGTAGACAAACGCAAGTGCTCCTGCACCTGTGCCGCTTCCCGGTGCAGCTTTCCATGTAAGTGTGGCACTTTTTGTCCACGAAGACGGATTTCCCGTTACTGTAATGGAAGGAAGGGCTGCTCCCACTGCCTTCTTTATCACTTGATAAGGTCCCGACTTCACGGTTTCCGATACATTTCCAGCTCCGTCTGTCACCCTTACATGCAGGTACTTTGCGGTCTTTGTCGTCTCTGCTGCGGTATATTGTGCCTGATAACTGCCATCTGCAGCCGCAGTCAGTATCTTCCATGCAGAAGGTGCCCCTGCCGTATTCGTCCATGCATACTCCACCTTTGCCACACCGCTGCCCCCGGTGTCCTCCGGCAGTACGGCAATGGTCAGCTCATTGTATACCGTGTCCGCTCCAGTACTGCTGCCGCTGCGAAGCGTCACGGTCGGGTTTTTACGATCTATTTTTCGCACCTCAATGGTCTTGGATATCACATTCCCATAGGTATCCGTCAGCGTAACGGTATAGCTTCCATTTTCTGTGACATACAGATTGGCTGAACCTCTAGAGGATGTAATATTTTTCACTTCCTTCTTTGGTCCGTCAAAGGTAAGCGTTGTCCCTGTACTCTGGACGCCCGCATACTGCACCACGATATATTTGCCAGACTTCCACACATCGGCTACGTCCGCTGAAGATGTCGCGCCGCCAGCCCTCACCGACACATCCGTGATTGCAGGATTCATAAAGGTAAAGGGCAGATACTTATGTGTCGATGCGCCCGATGCTGCAGTGGCAAGCACATGCAGATACCAGGTTTGTGACTGTCCCGCGGTTCCTCTGCTCTCTGTGAGCTGCTTGCCGCTTGTGATGGTCTGCCAGCCATAGCCTGGCAGCACAGTATCCTTCGTCCATGCATACTGAATGGAGACTGCTCCTGTGGCTGTGATCGTTGCCTTATGACGAGGCAGACTGCCACTGGTATCCGCCCTAACAGTCAATGCCGGTTCCGTGCCATCCACCTTGATATTGGTATTGCCGCCCGAAAAGTTCTGGCTCGTACCGGATAGATTGCACATATCCTTAATGCTGCTAAGATTGCTTATGCTGTTGACCTTCAGTGTGTCAGTACTATTTAAGCTGACAGTGGAGGATACCTTCCCTGTAAAATAGAGCACATTCGTGTCCGCACCACCGGCATAGGACAGAGTTCCTACATTCGTAGAAATCGTAAGGCTGCTGCTTAAGCTGCTATTCTGCCTGTCCACAATCTCGTCAAAAACCAGCGCTACCGTGATCGGATCTCCCGGAAGATAGGTGCCTCCCGCCATCGGTGCAACGCCAAGGAGTGCCGGCTCCTTCTCGTCATTGACCATCACAAAGCTTTGCAGACCTGCTACGCCTATTTCGGTATCCGCACCGGTGGCACCGAAATAGGCGTAGCAGGTCTGATCCACCCCAAGCTTCACCCAGGTTTTGCCATTGTAACCATGCGCCGTACCGGAGCTGTTTTTGGGATAATATGATTCCTCCCCTCCACCCGTTCTGGTGTCAGGAAAATAATAAGTTCCGGCTGTTTTTTTTGCCGGCTGCAGAAAATTACATGCCCAGAGCTGCCCCTTTACTCCTTCAACAGCTGCACTTTCACTCCTTATATCATAATTTTTGTCTTCTAATGGTTCGGTTCCCAGATAGGCGTGTTCATAGCCGTCTGTTTGTTCATATGCCCTCAGCACATACCGGTAATACCACCCGCCGGCTGTGGACTTTAGATACTCCTGCTGCCGTGCATCCGTATAATAGCCGGAAAAAGAACTGCTGGTATGATAGTTTGTATCCTTGTAGCGGTTTTTAAGAAAACTCACGTTGGTTTTTTTTCCACCCTGACTTTGGTTTGTATCTGCAATCCGTTTTCCATTTTTCCCGGATGTATCAGCGACATGCGTGATCGTTTTTTCTGTTGTATAAACCGACCGGTCCACGGTATAGCTGCTGTCTTTCGCCATTGTCCGAGTCATCGAGCGGCGTGCCTGGTCAATCGTTCCACCACCCGTCACACGGTAGAGCTCCAGCGAATAGGTTCTGTCGGCATTGGAATACTTTGTTCCCGCTTTGCTCTGATAAGCATTTGTCACGCCAAGCTCCGTCACTGTCACGGTCTTTGACGTTTCCCCCTCCTTAAAGTAGACAGCACCCTCCTGATGTTTAAAATGCGTACCACCGACCGCCGATCCGTTTACCGTGCGGTAATATACCATCTGCAATTTATCCGTTCCATTACTTCTTGTGATCGTAAAGGTCGCTTTGCCATTACTACCTGTGACACTGCTCACAGAAAATGTACCATACTGTGGAATCCCGAAGCCGAATTGCCCTGCTTCACTGTAATACACCTTCTCTTTGCCGTCAGATGTAACCTTCGCATATGCCCGCGCATAGTATTCCACGCCGGAAGTTAATCCTGTGGCTTTTGCGGTCAGATTTCCATTTTTTGTTGTAATGACCGAAGCAGTTTTGGCACTTCCGTTATGAAACTCCAGCGTCGGAGCAGGCATCACACCCCATACAAAGCCGGTTTCCTTGATCGTATCCCCACCGGTATGTGCCAAAACCGCTTTCAGCTCGAAGCTGTCCTTGCTTCCTGCCGCTGCGGTAAGCGCACCAAGCTTGAGTTCCAATGGCTTTGCAGTTACCATGATTACACAATCCTTAGTGGTCGTATTTCCTGCGGCATCGGATGCTGTTACCTTGATTGTCTTTTTCCCCGGAAGATCTGCGATATTATTCTGTATGGTATAAGTCAAAGGCTTCTCGGCAAGCCTGTAGTTATCCGATACAGAGAGTGCCTCACCAAACAGCTTCTCCACCGTCTCCTGCTGCTCTCCCTCCACCACAGTGACCGGCGTATAGGTGAGCACCGGTGCCGTCTTGTCGATATTATCCACCCATACCGGATAAAGGAAGGACTGCTCACTGCCTTTTAACTTATAGGTTATCGTAAAGGTGTATTTTTTGTTTTCTGCCGCTATATGCGTTGCGCCATCTGTAACCTTTACATCCGTGATTCCCAGCTCCGGCATATTCTCAGCCTTTACCATTATCGTCACATCACGATTGGTGAGTGTGTCCGGTGACAGCGTATGACTGACCTTCGGGCCAAGACCTACACCCTGATTAAAATAAAAGCTGAAGCTGTCTGTTGCCTTGATTTCTTCCGTCTCAGGATCTTTGAGAATTCCGGTGATTTTGTATACACCGCCAGGCGAGTCCAATGGCATGCTTAAGGCAATCTGCTCCTGTGACTTTGCCTTGCCAAAGCAGGCATCCAGCGCATTGCCTGTCTCTGTCTGTGTCAGTGTATACTCCGTCGCATATTCTTTGTTTCCTTTCTGCCGGATTGTCACAAGAGACTGTACGGTAACCGTTTTACCTTTTGTGGATGTGTCCTGAAGCTCCAGGGAAAATTTTTCAATGTTTGAATCTGCTGCACCACCGTCCAGCACAAGCTGCATCCAGTCTATTCTTACAATCCAGGTCGACGGTGCTACCGTTACAGATATGACATTTTTTCCCTTTTTTAATTTTTCAAGGGGGATCTCCAATACCGTCGTATTCCACGTATTATTCGTGCCCGACAGATAACCGAGCGTCTCGTTATTATAGTTTTTATTAAATTGATTTGTCTGATCCATCGGCAGATATATGTCATCATTGAGGTACACGTAATCTGTCTCACCGTAATCCTCATCCACATCATAGGCCTTCACCGCAAGATAGGCACTCTGGGTCGGAAGCTCATCCAGTGTAAAAGCCAGCTCGATGGGATGTTTTTTGTCTGAAGAACCCATACTCACATCAATGTCGCCATCTGCCTTTCCCGTATGACTGTTGTTCTCGTTATCATTCGTAACCATCAGGGTCTGTGGATGTGGTGTAAGAGCCGGTGCCTTGGAAGGAGCCCGCAAGGGCTGGTCTGTATCCCCGGCAGCAGCAGGCATGGCATTCTCTTCCGGCGGCTCCACACCGTAGTCCTCCACCAGATCCTCCAGTGTCAGAAGCTCCGGCAGCTCATCCTCCTCCATACGCTGCTGTATCATCTCCGGATAGTGATAGGGACATTCCAGGTCCATGCAGTCCGTCTCCGTATCACGTATATGCTCCAAGCCCTCCAGGCGTTGGATAAGCTCCGCCAGACGCTCCTCCTCTTCCCCGGAAAGTGTTTCTTTATTCTCTGTATCATCTGTTTGATTTTCCGCAAGCCATGAATCCAGCTGCTCCCTCGCCTCGGCAAGCTGCTCCCTATCAATGATCTCCTTATTTTCTACCCCTGTGGAGAGATAGGTAAGGGGATCTGGCAGCTTCTCTAACAATGCAAGCAGTTCTGCAGGTCCCTGTCCTCCTGTGGCTGCAATTGTCACACTGATCTGAGGAAGGCTGACACCATCCGCTACCCTGTATTCTTCCGGGATAACCGGAGTATATACATAATGATTTCCCAAAGTGGAAGAATCAAAGCTGTCCGCCCTGTTGTGTTCCCATGTCACATGAATGGAAGTCTCCCTGGTGCTTTTTACCGGGGGAATCGTTTCTACCGGTGCCGGACTTACTTCCTCTGCTGCACCTTCTTCCTCTGGCGGTTGTTCTTCCTCTGCTGTATATGCTTTCGCTACAGGTTGTTCTTCCACTACTGCATATACTTCCTCTGCCGGTTGTTCTTCCTCTGCCGCATCTTCTTCAGTTCCCTTACGTTCTTCCGGTCCTGCGTTTTCTCCTGAATCTATACTTTCCCCGGTTCCTGTGCTTTCTCCTGAATCCGTGCTTTCCCCAGTTCCCGTGCCTTCTCCTGAATCTGTATTTTCTCCGGTTTCTGTGTGTTCTCCTGAGTCTGTATTTTCTCCGGTGTCCTGATTCTCGCCAGAATCTGTGCTTTCTTCATGTTCTGTACCTTTCTCCGGTGTCTGGATTTCTTCAGATTCTGTGTCCTCTTTCGTGGGATTTTCTGTCTTCTGCGTTACATCCCCGACGGACTCCTCCACACTTTTTGTATCCACCGTTACAGTAAGCATATCCGGAAAGACGATTTCACTTTCCAGTGCACCAACCGGCAATAGCTGCACCGCAACCGACTTGTCCAACTCCGCAAAGCCTGTGATCACTTCTTGTGTTTTTATTTTTTTTCCGTTAGTTGCAAACACGGTAAGATCAATGCTTGTAAATACCAGTGCTGCTGCCAGGACAAGTGCTGTTCCACGCATAGCTTTTTCTCTATCCTTAAGCATATGTATCTTCATAATAATTACCATACCTTTCCGTAACCTGCCCACTTTATTTTCTAAAAGCTTTTTTCTGTCTTTTTAGGTAAAGTATATCGTAATTACTTTTTATTATGGGTATCATTGCGGATTTGGCAGCTTTTTGTTCGGATTTGGTCACCCCCTGTTTCGTTGACTCATTCTAGCTTCTTTGCTACACTATAGATGTAATCGCAAAACAAGGATTGCGTCTGTTTCCTGCGTCTGAAACAGGCGTTTTACAAACTTTTATACATGCTGAAAAATATACTCCCGGAATGCTTCGTTTGAAGAAGCTTCCGAGAGTACATAAAATAAAACGGGAGGGGGATTATGCCTTGCAGATTGCTTTATGTGATGATGAAATAACCAGCCATGAAAGGACCATGGATCTTATCAGGCAATATAAGCAGATACATTCTGAACGAACCCTTTCCTTATCTTCTTTTACATCCGGAAAAGAACTTATAAACCATGTAGATGAACACGGTGGCTTTGACCTCTATATTCTGGACTGTATTATGCCGGGAATGAATGGCATCGAGCTTGGCGCTGCTCTGAGAATGCGTGATGACATGGGATTCCTGATCTACCTTACCACCTCTCCTGACTTTGCGCTGGATTCTTATCGGGTAGATGCCTTTGATTACCTTTTAAAGCCTGTCAGGAGCGAGCTGTTTTTCCAAAGCCTTGACAAGGCTTACCGCTCTTTTTCACAGATCATGCAGGCGACAGTTGCCATTAAGACGACGGACAGCATCCGTATGATCCCCATTACAGACATACGGTATGCGGAACGCATAGATAAACATATCGATTACCATCTGACAGATAATACCGTGATACACAGCACCAGCTTCAACGGGTCTTTCCAGAATGCCGTGGCCGGGCTGCTGGCACACAAAAGAATGCTTCTGGTAGGTTCCTCCTTTGTCGTCAATTTGTTCCATGTCACAGAGGTTACCAGGTCAGACCTGCTGTTGACCGGGAATCTTCACGTTCCGGTTCCCCGCCGTATGTATGATACAGTCAAAAGGGAGTGGGCGGACTTTTGGCTGAATGGAGGCAGATACCATGCTTTTTGAGGATAATATTACTTTTTTGATATTGAAAGTTATGATCACTTGCGCAGGTACTTTTTGCATGATGGGTTCCACCACGAAGTTCCGCCATGTGAAAGAGAAGCCCATAAGCATTGTGATTTTTGTTTCTTACGTCATTTATGTCATAATCTCATCCTATGCTATCATCTATTTTTTCAGCTACCAGCTTTTGCTGCGGGTATTTATCCTCACAATATCCTGCCCTGCCATACTTCTGCTGCATAATATGTCTGACGAACCATTTCCACGGCTTGTATTCATCCGTGCGACGCACATACTTGTATCTTTATACATTGCAGGCACCATCACGCTTATAAATACTGCGCTGCACGGAACGGAGCTTTCAGATATACTGATGCGTCTGCTCGCCTATATGCTTATCATTCTGTTTGATTTTCATTTCATGCGCCGTATCTATCTGGATTTTATCACAGAGATTAAGAAGGGCTGGGGCATCCTTTCCCTGATTCCCTGTGCGCTGATTATCCTAGCCGTAGCACTTGCTTTTTATCCGGAGCATTATAGTAAACGCCCCACAAGTGTCGTGATGATCTATCTGCTCGGTGCCGTCATTGTTATTCTTTACACTGCAATCGGTGTATTTCTTTCTACACAGTATCATAGGCAGGAAATAGCACAGAACAGGAAAATTCTTGAGCTGCAGGTACAAAATATACAAAGAGAGGCTGCCGACATGGATAAGCTTGCAAAGCAGACAAAAATCGTCCGACACGACACCCGGCACATACTTTCTACCATCGCATCTCTTGCTGAGAGTGGAGATATGCAGGCAATCCTTGACTTTACCGACATCGCCGGTCAGAAACCTGTTATGCCTGAAACCTTCCATTACTGCACAGATGCCCTTATAGATACAACACTTTGTTTTTATCTTAAATCTGCAGAGGAATCCGGCATTGTGCTTCAAACCTCTGTCACGCTACCGGATAAGCTTCCGGTTGACTCTGCCGGACTTGCCATCTGCTTTGCTAATGCGCTTGGAAATGCCATAGAAAGCTGTGAAAAGTTACCAAAGGAAAAACGAAAAATTATATTTCATTGCATTGGGAATCCTAAACTGATGTTCGAGATTAAAAATCCTCAGCCTGACAGAATAACCTTTGGCAGAAATGGCCTTCCAAGGTTACCGGAGAGTGGCATGGAAGCCCACATCCGTTCCATCGTGGCTTTCTGCGAAGAATATGATGCCTTTTACTCCTTTACGGCTGAAAACGGCTGGTTTAAGGTTGTGGTCACATTATGATAATGTTCAAAATGGAGGAATACTATGATTTTTGATGATAATACGGCCTACCAGCTCTACCGCATCTTTGTAGCTATATTCGGTACGCTCGGCATGGTAGTTGCCACTTCTCCAATGAAAAAAAACTACAAAAAAAATATGCTTTTTCTAGGCGGATATGCCATTTATGCGGTTGTGTTCACATTTTTTTCCATGCATTTTGGGGGATTCCTGTCTTTTCTCAGAAGCGTTATCCTTACTATTTCCCTGCCGGGCGTGATCATGATCTATATGGCTGCAGACACCTCAGTCTCAAGACATGTTTTCAAATGCCTGTCACAGCTTCTACTCTCACTCTATCTTCTTATCAGTGTGACATTGCTCAACACACTGTTTAAAGGCACGCTGCTGTCAAATGCCATACTCCTGCTGTCTGTCTATCTTGCTGCGATTGCTTTTGAATTTTTTGTTCTCAGAAGGACTTTCCTTGATATAACCGGGGTCAATACCCAGGGCTGGGGAATCCTTGCACTGATCCCTATCGCCTTTTTCCTCTTTGTAATGACGCTCGCACTCTATCCGGTCCATTATACACAGAATCCGGCTTTCCCACCTCTGTTCTACCTCTCAGGTGCTGTCATTGCCATCATTTATTATGCTGTTTTCCAATATCTGCGGACACAGTATCAGTATCAGATGGATGAACAGAACCGGGAGATTCTGGAAATGCAGCTGCAGGGCATAAAGAAACATATTGAAGATACGAAACGAAATGCAACGGAAGTAAAGCTTGTCTGGCAGGATACTCACAAGATGCTGTCCGATATCGCTGCCCTGGCTAAAGAAGGAAATGCTAATGCCATCCTTGATCTTGTATCCAAATCTTCTGACCTGAACCGGCTAGGCACTCCCACCCATTACTGCAGTGATCCTATATTAAATGCTACGCTCACCGCTTATCTTGGGCAGGCACGCAATCTGGGCATTACCATAGAACACCATCTTGCAATTCCGGAAGATCTCCCTGTTGATCCTGCCGAGCTTTCCATCTGCTTTGCCAATGCCCTGGAAAATGCCACCAAAGCATGTGCAGAGCTTCCTGAAAATGAGAGAAAAATTATCATCCGATGCATCTATAAGCCTGCCTTTATGTTTGAGATCACAAACCCTTATAAAGGACAGATCACCTTTGGAAGAAACGGACTTCCCACTTCCACCAGAACCGGTCATGGAATTGGCACACGCTCCATTATGGCCTTTTGTGAAAAGCATAATGCCTTTTATGATTTTTCCACAGAGGGCGGCTGGTTTAAGCTCATGATCACTCTATAAACCATATTTATCCATGCGCCCTATAGGAATATACGGAATCCATGATACAGTACGCCAATGCCAATACACGAATGCGCATTCCATTATCTTTTCATATCAAGACTCATATTGAATCCTAACATAATCCAAATATGATTTCATCTGCACGGTTGAGCAACTATGTCATAATTCGGTACTTGCCGAATTCAAGATTATTTTAAAAGATCGGGTAAAACATTATTTATGTATTTTTCAAGCGAGGTCTGATCTATCAGCGCCGGAACAACACCTTGTCTTGAAATACAAAAACCAGCAGCATAAGAGGCAATCTGAATAGAACTGCATAAATCATAACCATATAGCAGATAGGATGCGAAAGCACTTATAAAAGCATCACTTCCGCCTGTGCTATCCATGGGGATAAAATCAGCCGCTGCCGGAAAATGCTGTTCCATAGATGCGGTTTTCAGAAAACAACCATGCTCTCCAAGTTCAGTGATATCTATGGAAGCAGAACAATTGCAAAGCAATGCCATCTCAGCCTGGTTTGGAATGAGAATATCTGTATGCCGGAGGATATTGTCACTTAAGGAGGACACGGCAGCTGGTTTCAAAATCGTTCTGACATTATTTTCTTTTGCGATCAGAACAGCTTCTTCTACAGCTTCAATTGCAATTTCAGTCTGTAACAGACAGTAAGCACAGTTTTCAAACAAATGGCTGTTACTTCGAATCGTCTGGGCTGTCAAAGTAGCGTTTGCACCAGTCAGGAGTGTAATCATAGATTCACCGTCATCCTGAATCTGGATATATGCCTTGCCGGTGTTAACAGATCTGTCTCTATGGATACCAGAGCTGTCAATACCGTGTTCCGCCAGACAAGAATAAATCAGTCCCACATCGAGGTCATTTCCCACATTACCCAGAAGGGTTACTTTATGATTTAGTTTTGCTACTCCGACAGCCTGGTTCGTTCCTTTACCTCCGGGGGAAATGGTCTGTCTTGAGGTGACAATGGTCTCATTCGGCTTTGGAAGATGCGGAATGTTCAAACTAATATCGGTGTTAATGCTGCCGACTACGATAATCTGCGGCAAACGCTTGGAAGCAGGAATATCCAGGGTAATCATATTTTCCAATTTATAATCTGCGGTAAATGGCAAATAAGAAGCAGAATGCTGCTCACACTGGTTGATCAGATTTTTACACAGATGCATGCCAAAACTATAAAACGGAATGATGATGGAAGAAAACTCTTCTGAAACAAGTGACGGATCATCTTCATCGACTAAAGTAATAATAGATAGATCATACGGAATTTCGTACAAATGCTGTTTTAATTTTTTTTTCAGATGATAAGCCAGCTGGCAATCCGTACAGATTATCCCGGTCAGATGTTCACTTTTAATATGGAACATCCAGTCTAAAGCATCCTGCGGAAGCAGACTATTCTGATTAAATGTGAATTCCTGCTCAAATAGTGCGGCCTTATAACCAGTCAGTATTTCATTGTAAAATGGTGATGATGAATCTGTCAACAATGCGAAATGCTGGTGTTTGTTTTGAATGAGATACCCAGATGCCTTATAGAGCAACGCACGGTAATCAATTCTGTATGAATCGGAATTATAGGCGTTCAACCAGGTAATGCAGGTTCCAATTTCTGAAAAATATTTTTGAAAACGCATACTGTCTGAGGAAACCGGTTCCCAGATGATTCCGTCAATCTTAGCATTGCACAGCGCTGTAATATGTTTTAATTCAATTTGTTCACTTTCTTTGCTGACACAGATAATAATATGGTATCCCGCTTCCTCAGCAGCCGCAAGAATGCCTTCCAACATTTTACCGGACTTTGGCTCAGAGCGCAAAAGAACACCCAAAAGAAAAGATTTTGAGATGGAGTTATTCCGTGCAAAGGCATAGGGGGAATAATTGTATTCTTTCGCAATGCCAAGAACTTTATTGCGTGTTTCAGGAGAAATATGTTCGTCTTTATGGTTCATGATTTTTGAAACAGTAGACATAGATACTCCTGATAGTTGGGCAATTTCTTTAATTGTCATTTATTTTCCTCCCAGAGAAAAATCGAGACGGTAAAATACATTGATATTTTACAACCGATATAAATATGTTTTTAAAACAGTCTATCCTATACTAAAATAAAAGTCAATTTCAAGTGCCAAAAATGCATTGGTAAAATTGTTTAAAAAAAACAAGGAATATTCGGTAGGAAAGTACTTTCGTACAAAAGAAGACAAAACTCAATTGACAATACCCGTATTAAATCATAAAATTAAACAAGAAAAGGTTTTAGTACATCATTTTCCTAATCAGCATAATGCAAGACAGAAGTACCAGGATGTACTACTATTGACAATAATTCAAGATTAATTTAGGCAATATTAAATGGCTCATGGAAGAGAGGTGAAAATTATATCAGAGCTGCCAGGCGCAGAGCAGTCCACCAATGATCTGCTCAGTAAAATATGAGGAATCCAGAAAGGAACGATAAGATTATGACAAAGAAAATTTTAGCCCTGTTTATGGCTACTACAATGACTGCAACCATTCTCTTTGGTTGTGGCAGCACCGAAAATACAAATAATAAAATTGAAGATACTTCCGCAGGCACAAATGAAAGTGTTTCAACAAACGCAGATGATGAGAATGTTACTATTGAAGTAGCCGTCAGCGGCAGCGCACAGGAAATCGCCATTCACCAGCAGAAGTTCGATCTGTATATGAGCGAACATCCCAATGTTACAATCAAGCCAGTCGACCTCGGTAGTGAACGTTTTCAAAAACTGATGACATTGATTGGCGCAGATAATGCACCTGATATTATTTACCTTAATGAATGGACTTATGTTATGGCTAACAAAGGGGTACTTCTTGGGTTAAATGATCTGATTGAAAAGGATCAGTTTGATACGTCTGTTTATCCGGAATCCCTGTTAACTCCTCTTCGTTATGAAAACGAGCTGTATGCGTTACCACAAGAAGTTTCTCCATATGTGATTTATTATAATAAGGAAATGTTCGAAGCAGCAAATGTACCTTTACCTACGGATGACTGGACAATTGATGAATTTTATGCAGCTGCAGAGGCACTGACCAATCCCGCTGAAAAAGTATACGGTTATCGTCATCCGGGCGCACAGGCAGATCAAGTTCTTGGCTGGCTCTCACGTGCCGGTGTAGATTATGATATTAGTGGCACTGAGGTTAAAGGACTGGATACACCAGAAGCTCTTAATGCTCTGACGTTCCTGCATAATTTGGTTGTTAAAGATGAACTTTCTCCTAACCCTGCTGCACTGAGATGCCCTGTTCCGTAATCAGAAGGTCGCTATGGAATCTGCCGGTCTGTGGATGCTGCCTACTTACAAAGAAAACCCCCTTCCTTTTGAATGGGATGTAGTACGTATGCCTATGGACAAGAACCAGAATACAAAAGCAGGTATTCTTAACTGGGGTATTTCAAAATCCACAAAAAATCCGGAAGCCGCATGGGATCTTTTAAAATTCTTATGTGGACCGGAAGGAAACAGAATCGTAGCGGAATCCAATATGGCTCTGCCAGGAAGTACGGATGCAGAAGCTCTTCAGATCGTATTAGACAGCAAATTCCCACCTAACGTAAAGGCGTTTGTAGATTCTGTTCCGGCTTGTGACCTCAAGGATCAGCTTTCCATTTATCGTACAGAGGTCAATACAAAAGTACAGCAGCTCGTAGACGAAATGCTGATTGGCAAGTACACACCTGAAGAGACACAGGAAAGACTGATAAAAGAAATTAATGCCATTTTAGCAAATTAATATTTGCATTATGATATAAAATCAGGCTGAGGAAGGGAGAAATTTTAAAATCTAAGAAAATTTCTCCCTTCCTGCATCCTTGACAGTATTCTTAAATTGAGGTGATCAAAATGGAAAATTCTTCAAATACAGTGAAAAAAAAGAAAGCAAAAAGACTTGACGCAAAAGAAAATTTCTGGGGATACGTTTTCTTGTCTCCGGTAATTATCGGCTTTTTAGTTTTCACAGTATTTCCTGTTATAATGTCATTTTACTATAGTCTTACGAATTATGATGGGATTCTTAAACCGAAGTTTGTCGGTTTTCAAAATTATGCGATGCTTTTTACAAACAAAGAATTTGGTGAAGCACTGCTCCACACAATTTATTTTACTATTGGAACAGTTCCTATCGGAGTATTTTTAGCTATTCTGGTTGCTGTACTGTTAAACCAGAAAATCCGTGGGGTTAATGCGTACAGATCTGCCTTTTTCATCCCGGTTATTGTATCGTATGTCTCAATTACAATGGTTTGGCAGTGGCTTATATCAGCCGCCGTGGCTTACAAGCGAACAGTGGGCGATGCCATCAGTCATTATCATGAGTATCTGGAAGAATCTTGGATTTAATGCAGTAATCCTTCTTGCCGGTGTACAGGGGATATCCCCTGATATTTATGAATCCGCAGATATAGATGGTGCAAATGCAGTCCACAAATTTTTTAAGATTACTCTGCCTTTGTTAAAGCCGACAATTGTCTTTGTTACAATTATCAGTATGATCAATTCATTCCAGGCATTTGATCAGATCTATGTTATGACAAAGGGTGGTCCCGGTACAGCCACACAGGTAGTCAGCTATCTTATTTATTTGAACGCTTTCCAGTATTTTAAACAAGGATATGCGTCAGCTATGGCCTATGTACTGTTCATTATTGTTTTTGCAGCCAGCATTATTCAACTTCGATTCAGTGAAAGAAATAATATTTAAGGAGGGATAAAATGGAAAATTCTTTTGGACAAAACAAAAGGGCAAAAAGAAAGAAAAAAGTCTTTCAGATATTAACACACACAATACTTATTCTATGTTCAATTTCCATGCTGATTCCTTTCCTTTGGATGATATCTTCATCCTTGAAGGATGTACAAGAGCTATATGCCATACCACCGTACTGGATTCCAAAGCATATAGCATGGGAAAATTATGTGTATATGTTTGAGCAGGCTCCGTGGCTTGTTTATTTTGGAAACACTATTTTTATAACCGTATTCACCATTTTGGGACAACTCATTACATGCTCAATGGCAGCCTACGCATTTGCACGATTGAATTTTAAGGGCAAAAATATTTTATTCATCATTTATCTAGGTACCATGATGATTCCATTCCAGGCTGTTATGATCCCTCAGTTTAAAATAATCAAGTTTATAGGCTTGATAGACACCAAATCGTCGCTTGTAGCTGTAGGAATTTTTAATGCATTTGGAACATTCTTGCTTCGCCAGTTTTTCCTTACGATTCCTAAAGAATTGGAAGAGGCTGCTAAAATCGATGGATGTACCTATCCGCGGATTTTCTGGGAAATCATTCTGAAGAACTCTAAGCCGGCTCTGATGACACTGATAATTTTTACTTTCATGAATACATGGAATGATTTTTTACGTCCTTTGATCTTTATTAACAGTGAAGAAAAATGGACTTTAGCTATGGGATTGGCTCAATTCCAAGGAACTTATGTTTCTCAATGGAATCAAATGATGGCAGGTGCTTTGATTTCCATGTTACCGATTTTACTGGTTTATATATTCGCACAAAAATATTTTGTCCAAGGAATAGTTATGAGCGGAATTAAAGGATAAATTATAATATCAAGGGGGCTGGTGTGAAAAAAGCATAAATGGAAATTTTTTCACACAGCAAATTTGTGCCTGCGGCCAAGGTCTGCAGGTTACGGAAAGGCATGGTACTTAATATGAAAATTGCTGAAAATTATATGGAAAAAGTTTATGCAGGATGGCTTGGAAAGATCATTGGTATCCGTCTGGGGGCACCTATTGAAGGGTGGACATATCAACGTATTCGTGATGTCTTTGGAGAAGTGTGGTCTTACCCCGCTAATTATAAGAATTTTGCCGCTGACGATGATAGCAACGGTCCGCTGTTTTTTATCCGGGCATTGGAAGACTGCAAAGATTTGAATAACTTTTCTTCTCATGAAGTAGCAAATGCACTATTAAATTATGCACCGTATGAACATGGCTTCTTTTGGTGGGG
>QWCY01003039.1_pt1 | contig 20103 bp, 20 predicted proteins | sample 1972631 | NCBI WGS metagenome assembly QWCY01 (sample SAMN09866696, study PRJNA288562) | Human gut metagenome isolate pre1_stool, whole genome shotgun sequencing... | isolation source: gut | host: Homo sapiens | place: USA: California
GACGCTGCGGTACTGGATGTTGGTTGCGGAGGCGGTGCAAATATTGTAGCCTGGTTGGGCAAATGCGGAAATGGACATGTGACAGGAATGGATTATTCGGAGGTCAGCGTGGCGGAATCTCAAAAACTGAACGCCGCCGCCATTAAACAAGGGAAATGTTGCGTGGTTCAAGGTGATGTAGCTGCTATCCCTTTTCCTGATGCGGTTTTTGATTATGTTTCTGCTTTCGAGACAGTTTACTTCTGGCCGGGATTGGAAAAATGTTTTTTTGAGGTAAATCGAGTTCTGAAAAACGGAGGGACATTCCTGATTTGTAACGAAGCTGACGGAACGAATGCCGCAGATGAAAAATGGACAAGGTTGATTGATGGTATGAAGATTTATACCTCTGATCAACTCATTGCTGCTTTAAAGGAAGCAGGTTTTACAGAGATAAAAACGTATTCAAATACAAAAAATCATTGGATAAGTATTGTTGCAACGAAATAGCAAACGTCCTGTTTGCGGAGGTGGTTTTATGAAGAAGAAAATGGTGATTGGGATTATTGTGGCAGTGGTGCTTTGCGGCGGTTATTTTATCGGTTCGGGGTTTTTGAGAAACGGTTCTGTCTATATGGATGGATATTCCGTTTCGGGGGACGGCAGAGAAATTACGCTGGATATTGGCGTTGCGGCATCAAGGGGGTATATCAGGAAGGCGGCGGTATCCCAACAGTATGGCGGAAAGCTTTATATTGATTGTTATTCAGCCTTTGGGGGCATCAATGGCAGGATTGGCGCAAAAAACAGGTTTACGCTGCCGCTGGATGCGGATACGACCATCATTGGGATTTATCGGAACGCGAACTGCTATCAGGAAATCCTGCACAAGGATGCGGACGGCAGCTGGCAGCGGACGAAGGCAAACGGACAAAAATAATTAACGCAAACAGGCTATCCCGAAGGGATAGCCTGTTTTTATGTTATTTTGTAATGGTGAATTCCTGAATGCCCATATATCCGGGGGCGATGGAATATTCGGGGAAGGAGATGACAACCTTGCCCTCTGCGTTCAGATAGAAGGAGGTATTCGCGTCAACGGTTTCAAACTTCCCAAGGGAATCGGTTTCATCTGCGCTGTTACCATAGCCGAAGAAGGAAGCGTTTGCATCTGCCGCCATGCGTTCCTCAATCTGAGATACGATGCTTTTATTGCAGATGGCAGCATAATCATCGCCAAGCACATCTTTCAGGGTCAGTTCCTTATCATTCTTCAAATCAATGTTGTAGTAGGTATGCTCCTCATCCGCGGAAACCCAGCTCTTTGCAGTTGTTACGCCCAGAGAGAGAACATCATTACTGAGATATTTTACATCGTAATCGATATGCAAATCCATGGTGCGATCTGCCCATTCTTCCTTTGTGCCGCCTGTTTGGAAGAAGGATTCCTTATATTCCGCCATTTCCTTTTCTGCCTGCGCTTCATAGTCAGCGGTCAGCTGCTGGATGCGAGCGTTTACCTTTGCGGGCAGCTCTTTGCCATCTGCACCCTTCACAACGGGTACGTTTACATTCAGCTCCACATCGCCCTCTGTGCCTTCAAAGGAACGGAAGGTCAGCACCTGCGCCAGCTGCCCCACAACGGGAACCTTGCTCATGTTTTCCGCAAAAACGGGGCTTGTGTTCAGCCCGATGGTGCCTGCGACCAGAACGGCTGCTGCCGCCGCAACACAGCCTCTCCAGACAGGGCGATAGGATTTCTTTGTTTCGGATGCTTTCTTATTTTCATTGCTTTCGTATTTCATTTTCAGTTCCTCCTTTTTTTTGGATGCAATCGTCTGCATGACCGTTTCATTTAAGTTTTTAGGAATATCGATGGATTCGTAGGTTTTTTTGCCATTTTCGGGATTCATTTTTCTTCCTCCTTCAAAATCAGTTTCAGCTTTTTCAGGGCACTGTAGAGTCGTGTCTTTACGGTGCTGAGTGGGGTATCGGTGATTTCTGCAATCTGCTTGAGCGTCAGATCCTCATAATAATGAAGGATAATGACGGTTTTCATAGGCTCTGACAGCTGCATCACAGCCTCATAGGCTTGCTTATCTTCATCAAATGCCGGCTCTTCGTAGGTCATGGTTTCGGTATGCTCCTCGCCGAGAGGAACTTCGCGCTTTTGCTTTCTGAGATACTGCAAAGCCTCATTGACAAGAATCCGATAAAACCATGTGCGGAGTGCCAGAGGATTTTTCAGCCCAAAGCAGCCCTCCAAGGCGCGGCAGATTGCGTTCTGTATCACATCCAGAGCTGCCTGCTCCTCCTTTACATAGCTGTATGCCAGACGATAAAATTTATTTTGATTTTCTATGATGTATTGTACGGTGCAGTCGTAAATATCCTGCATAGGTGTTACCTCCTTGTTGCTTCCCGGTCAGCGTGAAAACCATTTTTTTCGTTTTCTGTCTTATAGATGTATTGTAACGGAAAAAAGTTTGAACTGTCTGAAAAATTTTTGAAAAAAATAAAAATAATAAAAAAAAGCACCGTATCCGATTCGATACGGTGCGAGAATTTCTATAGAGATTTCGACGGAATGCCGCAGGCATTAGCCTAATTCGTTGTCGCTCTTGCTCAGAGAGACTGCTTTCTGAGAAGCGGGTACGAATTTACCGATGATGCCGCCTACGATGGCAGGAACTACCCAGCCGCACTGGAAGGAGCCCAGAGGCAGATTTTCTACGAAATGCAGGGGCAGACCGAAGCCGCAAAGTACTTCTGCCGCACTTGCAACCAGTGCAAAGGCTGCTGCGAAGATATAAATGTTGTTGTTTTTGATATGCTTACCAAAGAAGTTCAGCACAATCATAACCAGAACAACAGGGTACAGCAGGTTCAGGATAGGTGCTGCAATGCTGATGATTGTAGAAATACCGAAGTTGGATACGATGTAGCTGAATGCAACAGTCAGGATAACTACCTTTGTATAGGAAACCTTGTTGTTTGTCAGCTCTGCGAAATAGGATGCGCAGGAGGAGGTCAGACCGATTGCTGTGGTCAGGCAGGCAAAGAATACGATGATTGCCAGAACCAGTACGCCGTAGCTGCCGATCAGAGACTGTGTGATTGCAACAACCAGACCTGTCTGGTTATAGCCTTCAAAGCCGCCTGCGGATGTGGTTGCACCCAGGAATGCCAGACCGCCATAGATAACAAACAGTGCAACTGCTGCGAAAACGCTGGATTTGATAACAACGCTCATGGTGTCCTTTGTTTCTGTGTAGCCTTTATCCCTTGCTGCGGAGATGATGATGATGACGAATACGATAGAAGCCAGAACGTCCATGGTCTGATAGCCTGCCATAACGCCTTCTCTGATTGTTTCAAATTTTGCAACATTGCTGATATCGCCAATGGGGTGAACAATACCCAGAATAATCATTGCCATCAGACAGATTACCAGAATAGGTGTCAGGTATTTGCCGATTACGTCAACAACGCCGGAGGGGCGAACGGTAAACAGCAGAACCAGACCGAAGAAGACTGCACCGAAAATCCAGCTGTTGATTTTGGGGAAAATCGGCATAACGCCCATTTCAAATGTTGTTGCTGCGGTACGGGGGATTGCCAGGAAGGGCCCGATACACAGAACGACTAATGTATTGATAATGACAGAGGGGACTGCACCAAGCTTTTTGGTAACGCCCTGAATGGAAACATCGCCGCCTTTAATCATGGAGAGGATGGCAACCAGAGCCAAACCAACGTCCGCGATAAAGAAGCACATAAACCCGATGAACCACTCGCTCCCTGCATTTGTACCAAGGTAGGGGGGGAAGATTAAGTTGCCGGCACCGAAGAACATTGCAAACAGTGCCAGCCCGATTACGGCAATGTCCTTTAAACTCGTTTTCTTTCTCATAATTTGTAAACGCCTCCTAAACAAAACTTTCTTTTACATCCGACACCAAGAAAATCTCTCTTAGTTGTCCTACAAACGATATTATGCACGAAAAATCTGATTTGGGCAAATGAATGAAATATAGTTTAGTGAAACGAATTTATTGATTTCTTATACTCAGAGTGGAAAAAGTGTGAAAAAAGCATATATTTTCGCGGAAAAGACTGAAAAATCACAAAATTTCATGAATTATCTTATTTTTATGAAATTGACATAATGCGAACATAGACAGGGGGGAGCCTTGGTTTAAAAATGAATACAATGGACAAAAACGATAGATTTCATCAAAAATAATAAATAGATTTTGGATATTTCGGTGATAAAAACGTAGATTTTTCTCTTTTTATCTGGTATAATGATGAACAATAAATAATATCCCGTTTTGTATAAAACTGGAAATAATATATTCTAAAGAAACTTTTTCAGGAAAATGGCGCGAAAATCACGAAAAACATATTGTGTTTTTTTCAGAACATCTGCGGTTTTGCGAAACCGGTTTCAGAAAAAGCGAGTGCTTGCTTTCAAAAAAAGAAATGGATTCGTTAAGTTTCCATAAAAAAGTGAAAAGATTTGTGCGGAATACTTTTTTTATTGGATACTTTATACTATAATGGAACGCGTGGTTTATAATAGAGAGAGATTATTTTTTTACAGTATAGATGAGTAGGTGAAAAGCGATGAAAGAAGTTAGTATCCATGTGGGGCAGAGAATTCGCCTGTATCGAAAGACGAAAAACCTGACCATTGAAACCTTCGCAGGCATGATTCATAAAAGCAAGGCAACGGTTTCCAAATACGAAAACGGGGATATTTCCATTGATATTGAAACCCTGTTTACGATTGCGCAGGCGTTAGGGGTGCCCGTCAACCAGCTGATTGATTATGAAGAAATCGGGGAGGAACAGGGCGAGAAGGGCGAAATCATCAAGCACAACCTCAGCAAAAGCAAATATTATATGTACTTTTACGATGGCAGACGCAGCCGCATTGCGCGCAATGTTATTGAGGTGCAGGATGGCGGAGAGGACAGCGGTGTATTCAGCGCGAATATGTACGCTTCGCTTGAGGATTTATCCAATTATTATCAGTGTAAGCTCCTTTATCACGGCACGATGCGCAAGGGTGATACCTTCATCAATTTCAATTTTGAAAACCAGAATAATAAGGTGGAGCGAATGTTTATGTACGCCATCAATTCCTTTAATAATGGCGGCAGAATGGAAGGACTTTGCTGCTGCTTATCCACGCAGCCGATTTTGCCTGCCTGCTTCAAATTTCTGATGGTATCGGACATTCTGGAGGAAACGGATGATTTGAAGGAAAAGCTCAAGGTTTCTAAGGAGGATATCCGCCTTCTGAAAAAAATGAATATGTTTGTTGTCAGCGACCACGCTTAAGCGGATGAAAAGCCCGAACCTTATGGTTCGGGCTTTTTTACAACAAGGCGGAGTTCTGATTTCGGCTTAAAACTGCTCTGCCAGTGCCAATGTCAGCAGCAGACCTGCCATTCTTGCGGATTGGGCGGAGGGCAAATCTTCCGGTGCGCCGCCCTCGGCACTGCGCGCCGCCAGAAGATTGCCTTCGGAGAAATCCGCCACGCCTCTCTGCACATGCTGGAGGGTATGCAGAAACATCAGACCCTTTGTCATGCGGTCCAGCTGCGCCTGTCCGTCCTCATCCATAAAGGCGGAAAGCGCGCGCAGCAATGTGACCTCCTTCGGGGGATGCTCCTTGGCAAATGCCGTTTCGGCATTGGCGGCAGAGCGGATTTTCAGAAGATATTCTTTTTCGACCGTATCTCGCAAAGCAGAAAGCATTTGTGCAAAATCCTTTTCCAGTCCGTCCGTTTTCTGTAGGGTTTTTGCAAGGGTATAGACCGTGTTTTCGGACATAAGAGAACCACCTTTCTTTTAAATGGTACGGCAGACCTCCGCTGTCAGAAGACCGCCGAAGGGCTTGGCTTTTTGCAGCAGCAGCCGTTTGATTTCCGCAGGACGCATGTGTGGGTTTTCTGCGAGCAGCAGGGCAGCCGCGCCGCTGATGAGCGGTGTTGCCATGGATGCGCCGCTCATGGTGATATAATTTTCGTCCACGATATTTTTACGGCTGCGGTTGGGCAGGGTGAAATCAAAATCGGGCGAAAGCACCGAAATGATATCATCTCCCGGTGCCCAAAGATCGGGCAATGCATCCCGTTCCCTTGAAAAAAGCGGAAACGCAGGCGCGAGGAAATAGCTTCTATCCTCCCATGCGCCGACAGAAATCACACCGCCGCTTACCGCAGGCGGCGGACGGTAGCCATTGCGTCCATCCGGATTTCCTGCCGCCGCCACCACCACAATTCCCATCTGCCAGAGCCGTTCGACTGCCTCTTTTAGCGGCAGGTTGACCTTTCTGTCATTTGTGCCGATGGAAAGATTCACTACTTTAATATTATATTTGTGTGCATTGTCCATTATCCATCTCAGCCCCAGTACGGCGTGGGTGGAATTTCCCTGCCCGTATCGGTCAAGAATTTTGACGGAAACAATCCCTGCCTCTGGCGCAACGCCTGCGTAACGCCCTTCGGCATTGTGACCGTTGCCGCAGGCGATACCCGTGACATGGGTGACGGGTGCGTTCTATACGGACGCATGCTTTTGGATACCTTTCTTCTTTTTTATTGCATTTGCAGGATATTTGTTGTACAATAAGGACAAATCAGATGAAAAAAGGGGGTCAAAATTATGCAGGCTTTATCAGAAAAAGGCACCGCATTATTGGCAAAGTTCAAAAAGTTCCAGAAGCTCAGCTTGGTACTTTATGCTCTGGCGGCAATGGCATTTGTATTTGCCGGAAATATTCTGTTGGCGATTATTATTGTGGCGCTGGATATCTTCCTGGAAATAAAGTTGTATAGATGCCCTCATTGCGGCAAGGGGCTGGACTGTCGCCGCAGAGTGAACGAGGACACGGTTTGCCCGAAGTGCCAAAAGTATATCTTCAGAGGACTGTAAAGGCTTTGCGGCTGAGCAGTATATGATGGAAGCAGAAGGATGGAAAGCCCGAAAATAAGGGTTTTCCATTTTTTATATGCAGGGTTTTAGGGTTTTTCTTGCGCCTTATGCCGTATATTTTTTCTAAGAGAGAAAAAAGGAGCGGCGGCGATGAAAAAAGAAATTGCGGCGATTTATTGCAGGCTTTCTGTGGAGGATGCGGAAAAGAGAGCGGCGGAAAGTGAGAGTATACGCAATCAGCGCGCACTTTTGCTGGGATATGCCAAAAAACAGGGGTGGGCGGTCTATGACATTTATGCGGATGAGGATTATTCGGGGCTGAGAGAGGACAGACCTGCCTTCCAACGCCTTCTTGCGGACGCGGAAGAAAGAAAATTTTCAATCATTCTATGCAAAACGCAGTCCCGCTTTACCCGAAACGCAGGCACAGCGGAAAAATATCTGCATGCGCTGTTTCCTCTCTGGGGGATTCGCTTTGTGACGGTGGTGGATGGGGTGGATACTGCTTCGCATGCCAACAAAAAAGCCCGTCAAATCAACAGTCTGGTCAATGAATGGTATTCCGAGGAGCTTTCGGAAAACATTCGTGCCGTCTTTCGCAGGAAGATGGAGGCGGGGCAGTTTCTGGGCAATTATGCGCCCTACGGCTACCGCAAGAACCCTCGTTGCAGGCATCATCTCATTCCCGATGCGGAAACGGCACCGGTTGTGGAAGAAATCTATGACTTGTACTTATCGGGTCTTTCCTGTAAAATGATTGGAGAGCGGCTGACGGCACAGGGTATCCCTACCCCTTCCGAGATGAAGCGGGCGCGAGGGGAGGATCTCGGCAGGCGTTCTTCTGCGGCATGGTCGAAGGGGACAATCCGAAAAATCCTGCAAAACCCCGTTTATCTGGGGCACATGGTGCAGGGGAAAGAAGAAAAAATCAGCTTTAAGGAGAAAAAGACCAGAGAGCTGCCGCAAAATCAATGGATTGTGGTGGAGCATACCCACGAAGCAATCATAAAGGAAGAAATTTTCGGGGACGTAAAAAAACGAATGGCAGAGCGCAGGCTCGCCCGAACAAGGATAGCGAAGGAGGAAAACACATGAAAAAGAAACTTTTGGCAATGCTGCTGGCTGTTGTGATGGTATGCGGCGTGGCAGGCTGCGGGAAGGATAAGACGGACGATACGGACGGACAGCAGGTGACAGCTGAGCTGGACAGCAAAATGAAGAAGGAGGCGGACACCCTGCAAAAGGCCTTGGAGGGCTATGCGGCAGACCTGACTGCGGAGGATGCAGCGGCGGCTGGGATGTTTACCATTCATAACGGCGCGGTTGTGGGCGGTCAGGAAAACTGGGATGCTTTTGCCGCAGGCAAAACCGATGAAATTATCATCTGCCAGTTCTCCAAAAATGACGGCGCAATGCTGGATTCTGTAAAGCGGCTGCCAGGCGGCGGCTATCTGGTTGTGACGGATGTGACCAGAGACGGCTACGAATATACCGAAAAAGAGGATTACACCCGGAAGATTTATGAATGTATGACGATACTGGATGATTTTTCTCTGGAGGAGGGCGGCACAGCGTATACCGTTTGTGTGCTTTCCAATGAAAAGGACATGAACGCCGATACCTTCCGTACCTACTGGAACGAAATGACGATGGATGCACATCAGGTTTATCCGCTTTTCATCTTGTAAATAGCGGAGAAAACCATAGAAAATTAAAAACACCATGTAAATCATTTATGAATTTACATGGTGTTTTTTGATTTTCGTAGGCTTGCGGAGCAAACACATGAATTAGGCGAAGCCTAATGAATGATGGTTTTCGACCGGGTTTTTTGTTTTTTGTAGGCTTGCGGAGCAAGTGCATGAATTAGGCGAAGCCTAATGGAAGCCTAATGAACGATGGTTTTCGTTATTTTTAATTTTCGGGATAAATCATCTGATTTACCTTGAAGATGAGCTGCAATGCCTTTCTGGAGTTATTCAGATGCGCGGTAACGGCTGCCTTCAGTGCGTCTAAATCGGACGCAAGCGCCGCATCCAGAATTGCCTGATGCTCCTCGACACATTCGCAGTCTCTGTAGTGAGGCTGGCTTACATAGGTGCCGGACGCATAGGTGAAGGGCTGCATATCCCGGAATACATTGACTGCCTTTTGATTGCCGGAGGCTGCCAGATACAGAGTATGAAATTCTAAATCCAGTTCAAAAAACTCATCGGGCTTATGATTGGAATCATTTGATTCGATGAATCTTTTCTGTGCTTCCAGACAGTCAATCAGCTGCTGACGCAGGGCGTGGTTATAATTCAGCGTGGTTACGATATCCTTTACAAAAAAGGTATCCATCATCAGACGCATATCGAAAATATCCTGCAATTCATGCGGTGTCAGCGCTCTGACACTCATGCCCTTATTGGGAGTGTTCACAACCAGCTTTTCCTCCGCCAATCTTTGCAGTGCCTGCTTGACAGGGGTATCGCTGACCTGATATTCGCGAGCAAGCTCCTTGATGTTCAGCTTTTCTCCGGGCTGGAATACCTTCGTGAGAATATCATCTTTAATATCCTGATAAATCTTATCAGTCAGGGTAGTTTTTTTACCCGTTGTTTCGTGGTTCTTTTCTTCTTCTTTCACAGGTCTCACCTTCTTTCGATTTCTCAAATTAGATTTTGCTGCAAAAAGACAGCACAAAAATGTTCTTCTGTATGCCTGTTTGCTCTATTATACAACAGGAGGTATAAAAAGTCTATCAATTTTTTAAAATCAACTTTTTTTCAATAATATGAGATATAAAACGGATTGAAAAAGAATTTTAAATGGCGCTTTTTAACTGGAAAATACTAGAAATTAAATGAAAAAATAGCTTTATGTGGGACGAAAAGTGTCTTATAAAAGTCTCAAAATGCAGTAAAATTAGTTTATATTGGATATTTTACACAAAAAATAGGATTTTTTTACATGAAAAGACACTTGTTTTTCGTCTTTTTTATCTCTTGACGCACAAGAAAGACAAATATATAATCATAAAAAAGATGTTTTATATCTCAAATGAAACTTTTTTCGCGAAAAAGAAGATTTGTTTTGCGATATTTGTGATACAAATGAAAAATGAGAGAGAAACAAAGAAACAAGAAACAAGAAACAAAAGAGGAGTCCTTCCCTTCGGTGGGGTCCAACCGAAGAAAAGGAAATCCAAATGCAACACACCGGACTGTAGAGTTCAATATGAGGAGGGAATATTATGTTCTTAAAGAGAGGCCTTGCTGCTGCTCTGGCAGCGGTCACAGTGATTGGTCTGGCGGGCTGCGGTGGTTCCGATGATGCAGCAGAGGCAGACACAGCAACAGTTAAAAAGGGTTTCGTGGAAAAGAAGGTCGAACCCGTAAATTTTGACTCCGGCGTAGAGCTGACAAGCGATTGCTATCATTTCATTTATGCGCTGGGCAACGCGCCTGCTACCATCGACGCGGCAAAATTCTTTAAAATGCGTCTGGAGCAGGAATCCAAAGGTACACTTAGCTGTGATATTTACACCGACAACGTACTTGGTTCTGAACGTGAGCTGCTGGAGGGCTGTCAGTTTGGTAACTATGACATCGTTCTGGCAACAAACGCAACGGTAGCATCCTTTGAAAATGATATTTTCTGTCTGGATATTCCTTGGCTGTTTGATAACAAGCAGCAGGTTTATGAGGTTCTGGACGGGCCTCTGGGCGACAGACTGGCAGATGGTCTGGAGGAATCCGGCTTTAAGCTTTTGCAGTGGCAGGAAAATGCGTTCCGTACACTGTCTACCAACAAGCCCATCAAGGATATGTCCGATTTGAAGGGCGTTAAGATTCGTATTATGGAAAACGAGCTGCAGCTGCAGCAGTGGAAAAACTACGGCGCGAACCCCACACCCATGGCGTTCACAGAGCTGTTTACAGCACTGCAGCAGAAAACAGTAGACGCACAGGACAACGGTGCGGAGCTGACATGGCAGACAAAATTCTATGAAGTACAGAGCCACTATACATATACAAAACACATTTACTCTCCTTACCTGATTCTGATGAGTAAAGATAAATTTGATGCGCTGACTCCCGAACAGCAGGAAATCGTGCTGAAGGTTTCTGATGAAGCAGTTGCTTATGAACGTCAGAGATGTGACGAATATGAAAAGGTTGCACTGGAAAACATCAAAAACTGCGGCACCATGCAGTACAGCGACTTGGACCCTGCGGTTAAGGCCGAAATGGTGAAGGCTTGCGAAGGACTGAAGGAAATGGCTTATAAGAAGGTAACAGATCCTTCCGTTGTTGATTTGCTGTATGATGAGGTTGCTAAGGCAAAGGAAAAATTCCCTGAAGAAGGCTAAAAAGGAAAGGGGCGTAAAATACTATGAAATGGGTTTTAGACCATGTGGAAGAATTTTTCATGATTCCACTGATTTTCGCAATGAGTATTATCATTTTCATTCAGGTTGTATGTCGTTATGTGTTCCAGAACTCTCTGACATGGTCTGAAGAAATGGCAAGATATATGTTCGTTTGGCTGGTATACTTCTCTGTAAGCTATACCGCAAGAAGAGAAAAGCACATCCGTATTGATGCTGCAATCAATTTGTATCCCAAAAAGGCACGTCCTTACATTGAAATTATCAGTGAATTGATTGTTCTGGGCTTTGCTATCTTTATTGCCGTAACAGGCTACACTGTATTCGGCAAGATTGCATGGTCCGGTCAGATGTCTCCCGCAATGCGTATTCCTATGCAGTTCGTATATGCGGCACCTATGATCGGCATGGGGCTGACAGCAATTCGTCAGCTGCAGTGCATTTACAGAAGAATCAAGGCGTTGAAAAATCACGAGGAGGTGACTGAGGCATGACAGGTTCTATTGCTGCAGTAGTATTTCTTACATTGATTGCTTGTCTGGTGCTGACAGTTCCCATTGGTTTCTCTCTGGGTATTGCATCTCTGGGCTACATTCTTTACACAAAACAGCTGACATTCGGCTTTATCGCACAGAACATGGTAACAGGCTGCGACTCCTTCCCTACCATGGCGATTCCCTTCTTCATCTTCGCGGGTGAATTGATGGGCGGCGGCGGCATTTCCAAAAGACTGCTGAATCTGGCGAACGTATTCTTCGGCAGAATCCAGGGTGGTCTGGCAATCGTAACCGTTGTTGTATGTATGTTCTTCGCGGCAATTTCCGGCTCCGGCCCGGCAACTGTTGCGGCGGTAGGCGGTATGGTTATCCCTACCATGCTGGAAAAGGGCTATGATAAAAAATTCGTACTGGCGCTGATTGCGGCTGCCGGTTCCATCGGTGTTATCATCCCTCCCAGTATCCCTATGGTTATCTACGCTGTAACAACAAACAGCTCCGTATCTACACTGTTCCTGGCAGGCTTCGTACCCGGTATCCTGATTGGTCTGGTACTGATTGCGTATTCCTACTTCTATGCAAAGAAGATGGGCTACAAGGGCGATGATGAACCCTTCTCCGTAAAGAGAGCATTGCGCGAAACAAAGGAAGGCTTCTGGGCAATCCTTTCCCCCGTTATCATTCTGGGCGGTATCTACGGCGGTATCTTTACCCCGACAGAGGCAGCTGCGGTGTCTGTAATCTACAGTATCATCGTTGGCTGTGTCATCTACAGAGAGCTGGATCTGAAAAAGCTGATTCAGTGTACCAAAAATGCCTGTGAAACAACAGCATCCATCCTGATTGTTATCGGCTGTGCTGCCGGTTTCTCCAAGGTTCTGACACTGGGTCGTATCCCTACCACAGTTGCATCCGCAATGCTGGCACTGACAGACAGCAAGATTGTAATTCTGCTGCTTATCAACGTGCTGCTGCTGATTGTTGGCTGCTTTATGGAAACACTGTGTGCCATCATGATTCTGGCACCCATCCTGTACCCCGTTGTAACAGCAATGGGCGTAGATGTAACACACTTCGGTATCATCATGGTAGTAAACCTTGCCATCGGCTTCATTACACCTCCACTGGGCGTAAACCTTTTCGTTGCCTCCCGTGTTGGCGAAACCACGTTGGATACGGTTATTAAGGGTATCATTCCCTTCCTGATTCTGATGATTGCTACACTGCTGTGCATCACCTATATCCCTGCAATTTCCATGTTCTTGCCTAATCTGATGGGCTAAGACAGTATTGTTAAAAGCTTCTCAAGGAGTTGGTAAATATGAGTATTTCAAAAAGAATAGTGCAAAGATTGCTGGACTGCGGCATCATTTTGATGACAGCGCTTTGTATGTTTTATTACTACGGTTAAAACTCGTTGACCTTCATCTATCCTAAATAGATGTGGCTCATATTGAACTCCGCGTAGCCCCTCTCCCGAATGGGAGAGGGGCTATTGCTATACTGCGGAAAATTTTGTTCACGGACGCTTTGAAAAAGGGTGTTTTACAAAACAGAAAAGAATGCTATAATAGAAAAGATAGCCTCATTGCGAGGCTTACGCCAATGAAGCGGCGTACGAAAGGCAAACAGAAATGCGGCAGGCGATACTGCCGTTTTTTTGCAGAATAAAAAACGAAACGGAAGGAATGGAGAAGTATGACATTTTATCAGGAGCTGCAATTAAATCAGGCCGGCTCAAAGGAGCTGCTGCGAAAGAGTGAAACGGCGCAGGAAAGACGCTATCATGCATTGGTTTATCTGGCAAAGGTTGCAATTACAATGCTGTTTTGCTTTGTATTCGTCAGCGTGTTCAGCATTTTATTCGGTAACGAAAACAGCGTTGTGGGCGTTGTTGTTTTATTGTGCTTAATGGTATTCCGCAATGCGGATTTTGGGCTGCATACAGGGCAATCTACACTGCTGCTGGCGTTATTTTTTGTGGATATGGCGGTTTTTCCGCATTTGGCACAGCAGGCGGCACCACTGTCGGCGTTGCTTTTGCATGTGGCGGCACTTGCGTTTCTTGTTATTTTCGGGTGCCATAATCCGTTTATGTTTAATCAGTCCACTCTGGTTTTGGGATATTTGCTTTTATATGGCTATGATGTTTCGGGAGACAGCTACCGGATGCGTTTGCTTGCCATGGCTGTCGGCGCACTGCTTTCCTGTCTGGTGTTTTACAGAAACCATAAAAACCGCACCTATCAAACAGGAATCAAGGGGGTTTTGCAGGCATTTGATTTGACCTCCTCCCGCACAAATTGGCAGCTTTGCCAGATTATCTGCGTGCCTATGGTGCTTTTTCTTGCGGAGCTGTGCAAAATGCCACGTGCCATGTGGGCAGGCATTGCGGCAATGTCTGCCATTGTGCCGCTGATGGCAGATATGCAGGCGCGTGTGAAAAACAGAATCATCGGCAACGTGGCAGGGGTGCTTTGCTTTCTGGTGCTCTATGCCCTTCTGCCTACCTCGATTTATGCCTATATCGGAATCCTTGGCGGTATCGGCGTTGGCTTTTCTGCGAAGTATGGCTGGCAGGCAGTGTTTAATACCTTTGGTGCGCTTGCCATTGCAGAGAAGCTTTACGGCCTCAAGGGTGCAGTGGGGCTTCGTGTGGCGCAAAATGTATTTGGGGTTGTGTTTGCCCTGCTGTTCTGCATTGCGTTTTATTGGGTGATGGAACGGGTGACGGGAAGAAGGACAGCAGGAGAGCAGAATATCTAATGCGAAAAATGCGTCCTTTGGATGCCGTGACATGTGTCCCGTGACCGTTATCATCATACGGCTCTGTCCTTCCGTTGATAAAATCCCGGAAGGCAAGAATCCTGTTTTCAGGCAGAATAAAATCCGCCACAGGGGAAATTCCCGTATCCAGAAAGGCGATGGAAAGCCTTTTGCCGGTGGATTCTGTGGAAAAGATGCGCTTCATCAAAGACATGGCAAGCATCTCCTTTCCTTATCAAAATATGTGAAAAAGCATTTTTCGGCACAGCCCTGCATATCTTTATTTGAGAAAGAAAAAAGGGGGAAGTGCTGTGGCAGAACAGAAACAGATGGAAATGCTTTCGGCATTGATGGGAGAGGAAGGGCAGGATGCGGCAAAAATGCTTCTGCGGATGCAGAGACTGCAAAGGCTGCTGGGTGCGCCGCAGGATACGGCATTGCCACCTGCGCCGCAGGAGGAAGCGGATGTGTTTTCGCGCAGCCGCAGGGAAAATATGATTTCCGCCGCCATTCCCTTTTTGAATCGAGAATATCAGAAGGAGCTGTATCTGGTGGTGCGGCTGATGGAGCTGCGGCGCGTGATGGGCAGTGAGCTTCTGGAAACCAGAGAGCGGCAGGAGGAGCCGCTGCGCCTGCGGCAGAAAAAGCTTTTGCAGGCAGTTGAAAAATATGTATCACAGCAGGAACGCGGACAGGTGCAGCTGCTGCTGAAAATGATGGATATGAAGGAAATTCTGGGGCAGGGGGAATGAAAATGAACGCATGGGAAATGCCACAGGTGCAGGCATTGGGCGAGGAACGGCTGCGCCTGATGCAGGAGGCGGCAGAAAAATGCAGAGGGAAAAGCGGCATGGAGCGGCTGGATATTTTTCTGGAATATGGAGAAAAATTATCCGAAGGGAGACAGCTTGCGCCACAGGAGCAGAAGGCATTGCTTGCGGCGGTGGCGGCAAGCCTGCCCGAACAGGAGCAGAAGCAGCTGACACAGCTGATGCAGATGATGGGAATCTGAAATGAAAAAAGATAGCAAAAAAGGATGACAATTAGTCATCCTTCTTTTTCGGAAAGCAGTGCCAGCAGCAGAAGTGCAAGCACAGGCGAGCCGCCGCCGTGCGGTATTGTTTTTTCCTCCGCGTGAAGAAAAATGGGTTCTTTTGAGGTTTCCTTTTGGGAAAAGACTGCGGTGGTTTCCTTCTTTTTTTCGGCTGTTTTCTGCGTTTTGCCGAAGGGTGCAGGGATTTTTTTTCGAGAATACATGGCAGCCTCCGTGGGTTTTCTTTCCTTTATAGTGTATGCCTAAAAAAGTTTTTTATGTTTTTCCTATAAATAAACAGGCTTTTGTGGTATCATATATCATAAGAGAAACGAGAAAAAAGAAAACTCCTGAAAGGAAGCTGTAAATGAAGGAGCGCAGAGAACGAAATTTCCGTATTCTGGAATTTCGAGAAAATAAATTTGATATCATTGGGGATGTGCATGGCTGCTATGATGAGCTGATGGAGCTGATAGAAAGGCTCGGCTATGAGAAAAAGGATGGCTGTTATACGCATCCGGAGGGCAGAAGGCTGATTTCCGTGGGAGATGTGGCGGATAAGGGCTGTCAGAATCTGGCGTGTCTGGATTTCTGGATTGAGCAGGTCAATAACGGCGGTGCATTCTGGGTGCATGGCAACCACTGCAATAAGCTGTACCGCTATTTTCTGGGGAATCGTGTGCATCTGTCACACGGACTGGAACGGACGGTAGCGGAGCTGGAGGCACTCCCGAAGGAAGAACGCATGGTGTTTCGCAGCCGATATATGCGCTGCTATGAGAGCCAATGCTTTTATCTTCTGCTGGACAGAAAGCGTCTTGCGGTGGTGCATGGCGGCTTGCGTCCCGAATCCATCGGAAAATTTTCCAATAAAATACGCGCGGTTTGTTTATATGGCGAAACAACGGGCAATTTTGACGAAAACGGTAAGCCTGAGCGCTTGGACTGGGCGGCGGAATATGACGGGCAGCCCTTTGTGGTCTATGGGCATACGGTGGCGGAACGGCCCGAAATCATCAACCGCACCGTTGATATCGATCAGGGCTGTGTTTATGGCGGCTATCTGACGGCATTGCGCTATCCGGAAATTGAATTTGTGCAGGTGCGCGGCAAAAAATATGCGGAATATCACGGCGGCGGAAAGGTGCCGGAGGAATGAAAAGTCTTAGAGAATCGGAAGCTTTAAGGCTTTTTTTCGTGCAGAAAAAGGAATTTTCGGGAAAATGGCGTATTCTAAAAGTAATAGGAAAAATTTCGACTGATACGAAAGGCGGAAAAGGAGGGATTGCTATGGAATTACGGCGGTTTCAGGAGGAATTGGAGGAGAAAATCCTTGGGGAATATGCAGCAAAAAGCAGCCGGACGAGGGGCAGGGAAAGACCTGAGGAAAAATGCGACATTCGGACGGATTTTCAGCGCGACAGAGACCGTATCATCCATTGCAAATCCTTCCGCCGCATGAAGCACAAAACGCAGGTGTTTATTTCCCCTGAGGGTGACCATTATCGGACACGGCTGACGCACACGCTTGAGGTTTCGCAGATTGCCAGAAGCATTGCGCGTGCATTGCGGCTGAATGAGGATCTGACAGAGGCCATTGCCCTTGGGCATGATTTAGGGCATACCCCCTTTGGGCATGCAGGCGAGCGCAAGCTGGATGAGCTTTGCAGGGATACGGGCGGCTTCGCGCATAATGTGCAGAGTCTGCGTGTGGTGGAGCGTCTGGAAAAGGACGGACGCGGACTGAACCTGACCTGGGAGGTGCGGGACGGGATTCTGAACCACCGCACAAGCGGCAATCCTTCTACCCTAGAGGGGAAAATCGTGCAGCTTTCCGATAAGATTGCCTACACCAACCACGACATTGACGATGCCATCCGCGCAGGCATGCTCAAGCCGAAGGATATTCCAAGGGATATTGTTGCGCGCATCGGCACACGCTCCAGCAGCCGCATCAATGCCATGGTGCGGGATACCATTTTTCACAGCATGGGTATCAACGATATTCGCATGAGCGAGGAAATGCGGCAGACCCTAAAGGAGCTGCGCGCCTTTATGTTCCGTCATGTGTATGCCAGTGATATTGCGGTGGCGGAGCATAAAAAGGCGGAGAAAATCGTGGGGGATTTATTTGATTATTATCTGGAATATCCGGAGGAAATGTCGGGAGAGTTTCAGGCACTTCTGGATGACGGAGATCCGGTGCGGCAGGTGGTTTGCGATTATATTGCCTGCATGACGGACCGCTTTGCCGTTGCGAAATATAAGACGCTTTTTATTCCGCAGGAATGGACGATTCTTTGAAAGGGTAAGTCGAAATCACTTTGGCTACAGGCTGAAAAAGATACCAATTTTGGGGTAAAATATTCTTGCATTTTGCACATAGTTTGAAAAAGTCAAGGCTTTTTTGCGAAATTTTTGTTGATTTCTACAAAATGTATACAAGGAGAAGGATTTTTCTCAAATGTGTCGAATTTAGTATATAAAAGGGAGTGAAAGAACTTCCTTTTCGACTGTTATGGAAGGGGGGGATGATGCCATGAGATATCCGAGGGAGGTCGTGGATGAGGTGCGGCTGCAAAATGATATCGTAGAGGTCATTTCCCAGTATGTGCCGCTGAAGCAAAAGGGCAGCTCCTATTTTGGGCTTTGCCCGTTTCATAATGAAAAAACGGCATCCTTTTCCGTCAACAGCGAAAAGCAGTTTTATTATTGCTTCGGCTGCGGCGCGGCAGGAAATGTGTTTTCCTTTTTAATGGAGATGGAAAACTGCGATTTTCCGGAGGCCATGAAGCGACTGGCGGAGCGGGCGCATATTACCCTGCCCGAACCGGAAAAGAACGCGCAGGCAATCGCGGCGGAGCAGCTCAAAAAACGATTATTTGAAATGCACACCTTGGCAGGGAGGTTCTTTTATGAAGCCCTGCAAAAGGAGGAGGGGGCAGAGGCGAGAGCCTATCTGCAAAAACGGCAGATGGATCCCCGTATGGCAAGAAAATTCGGCATAGGCTACTCTCCGGACAGCTACGATGCGCTTCTCAGGCATTTGCAGGAGAAGGGCTTCAAGATTTCGGAGATTTTGAAAACCGGGCTTGTGCTGGAAAATAAGGATGGCAAGGGCTATCATGACCGTTTCCGCGGCAGGCTGATGTTCCCCATTTTTGATGTGCAGGGGCGTGTGGTCGGCTTCGGCGGCAGGATACTTGCCAAGGGTGAGCCGAAATATCTGAATTCACCCGAAACGATTCTGTTCAGCAAAAGCAGAAATCTGTATGGACTGAATTTTGCGAAGCAGACAAGAAAACGAGAGCTGATTCTGGTGGAGGGCTATATGGATATGCTTTCCATCTATCAGGCAGGGTTCCATAACGTAGTGGCATCATTGGGAACAGCCTTCAATCAGGAGCATGCAAGAACGCTGAAGCGGTTTGCGGATGATGTGATTTTGCTGTATGACAGCGATGAGGCGGGCACCAATGCCGCGCTTCGCGCCATTCCCGTACTGGTGAAAAACGGCTTTCATGTGAAGGTGACACAGGTGCCGGACGGAAAGGACCCCGATGAATTTATCAAGGCAAAGGGCGCAGCGGAATTTTCCAAGCTGTTGGTGAATGCTGTGCATTATATATCCTTTGAAATTGCCTGCATACAGCGCAAATATAATCTCAAAAATCCGGAGCACAGGGTTCGCTTTGCCACAGAGGCGGCGGAAATCCTTGCAAAGCTGGACAGTGAGATTGAGCGTAATGTTTACCTTGGAGAGGTAAGCAGGGTGACAGGCGTGGAGGAGGAGGCTATCCGCAGTGAAATTCGGAAGCTGGTGCAAAAAGAGGATGCGGCTTACCAAAGGGAGGCCGAAAAGCGGCAGCAGAATCTGAAGAATTACACGCCGGAGGGCAGAAGAAAGGATAAGGGGCTTTTGGAAGCCCAGAGAAGCTTGTTATATTATGCTGCCCAGCATCAGGGCATCTATGATACGCTCAAAGAGATTCTGGAAGAGGATGATTTTACAGAAGGAATTCAGCGACTATGACGCTTTCTGCCGGACGGCCTGTGAATACAGCCGGAGAAAAGCCATTGCTGAAACGGCTCTGGATATACTTTAAATGAAAGAATACATGAGGAAAGAGTGTGTTTATGGACAATCGAGTAAAAGAACTGATTCTCGGATATGATTTATGCAACGATTATATCCAGATCTGCTGCTACAACCAGAAAACACAGGATATGGATACGATCTGTTATATTGGGGAAAAGATGCTGGACCGGATTCCGGCGGTGCTTTGCCGTCTGTACAGGGATCAGACCTGGGTCTGCGGTTACGATGCATGGAAAGCGGTCAATGAAAACCGGGGAATTCTGGTAGAAAATTTTGTTGACGGCCTGGAAGATGAAAAAGAAATTCAGGTGGGGTCCGACCCTTATTCCAGCGGAGAGCTGACGCGGATATTTATCTGTGAGAGCTTAAAGCTTGTGACAAAATATTATCCCCACTGGCAGGTGGG
>QWCY01003043.1_pt1 | contig 20091 bp, 20 predicted proteins | sample 1972631 | NCBI WGS metagenome assembly QWCY01 (sample SAMN09866696, study PRJNA288562) | Human gut metagenome isolate pre1_stool, whole genome shotgun sequencing... | isolation source: gut | host: Homo sapiens | place: USA: California
AAATTATGCAGCATTTTCAAAATTTAGTATACAATAACAAATATGGCAAACATTTCCTGTGTGCCTTTTCATTTTGAAACAAGGTTCACGGATTCAGGAGAGAGATAATGGATTTTTTGCAAAAGTTACAGGAATAAATGAAAACGCAGAAAGGAGCTAAAATGGCGACATATGTAATCGGTGATATTCATGGACAATTGGAACAGCTGAAAGTCCTGCTGGAAAAGATGAAATTCAATGAAAATGACGAACTGTATGTGATGGGGGATGTCGTGGACCGTGGACCGGATCCCATCAAAGCATTGCAGTATCTGATGACGCTGCCAAATTGTGTATGTATCGCAGGAAATCATGAATGGATGGCACTGGAAAGTCTGAAACTTATGTTAAATGAAATAACGGAAGAGTTTATCCAAACGCTTGATGAAAATCAGGTAACGATACTGCTTGACTGGCTTCGCAATGGAGGAAAAACGACGATGGATCAATTTTGTAAATTGTCGAAGGAAGAGCGGCAGGAAGTGCTTGATTTTATAGGCGATTTTGAGGCATATGTGGAATTGAAAATCCAGGGACAAAAATATCTTCTGGTTCATGCCGGCTTGAATGATTTTTATTATAAAAAGCCGATCGAAGAGTATACCATTGATGATCTGCTATGGACGCGCACCGATTATGAGATGCCCTATTACGAAGATAAAATCGTGATCACAGGGCATACACCAACACAGACAATTCTTGGAAATGACAGACCCGGTTATATTTATCGCAAATATAATCATATTGCCTTGGATTGTGGTGCCTGCTCACATAACGGACGTCTCGCCGGAATATGTTTGGAAACGGGAAAGGAGTATTATTCGAGGGAGTAGAAATTGTAGATTTGCAAGAGGAAACTACGGGCTCTGGTTTTGGAATAATATCCTGCAACAAATTTTTCTTGACATTTCCCCCAAAACCCCCTATTATAAAAGATAAGTGAAATGCGTGGAAGAAGAGGAGTACACAAAGAAACGCCAGCAGAGAGGATTTTCACCGGCTGAAAGAAATCCGGCAAGTGGTTTGTGGAAGGTAGCTTCAGAGCATGATCTTTGAAGCAGATATTGTGTGTAGAAGATCACGGTTCGCCCCGTTATCGGCAGAATGAGGAATAAAACGCAGGAGAGAGGAAACCTGCATTTATTTGAAATAAGGTGGTACCGCGGCTCTGCCGCCCTTATAGAGGGAAGGTACCTGATTGAAGCGAATGACTCCGGAAGGTATTCTTCCAGAGTTTTTTTATTATTATCGGAGGTAATCATGAGAAAAGAATTGGAAAAAAATTATGATCCAAAAGACATTGAAGACCGTCTTTATTCCAAATGGATCAGCAAGAAGTATTTTCATGCGGAAGTAAATCCGGATAAGAAACCGTATACGATCGTAATTCCGCCACCAAACATCACGGGACAGCTTCACATGGGACATGCCCTTGACAATACGCTGCAGGACATTCTCATTCGTTTTAAGAGAATGCAGGGTTATGAAGCTCTTTGGCTTCCGGGAACTGACCATGCGTCGATTGCGACCGAAGCGAAGATCGTCGAGGCGATGCGAAAAGAGGGAATCACGAAAGAGGATATCGGACGTGAAAAATTCCTGGAGCGTGCCTGGGACTGGAAAAAACAGTACGGCGGACGTATCGTATCCCAGCTTAAGAAAATGGGATCTTCCTGTGATTGGGACAGAGAGCGTTTTACGATGGACGAGGGTTGCAATAAAGCCGTTAAGGAAGTATTTGTAAAACTTTATAATAAAGGATTGATCTACCGCGGTGAGCGTATCATCAACTGGTGCCCTCATTGTCTGACATCCATTTCCGATGCCGAGGTAGAGTACGAAGATCAGAAGGGACATTTCTGGCATCTGCGCTATCCGTTTGCGGATGGAAGCGGTTATATCAATTTGGCGACAACCCGTCCGGAAACTCTTTTGGGAGATACGGCGGTGGCTGTCAATCCAAACGATGAACGATACAAAGATCTGGTTGGAAAAATGCTTGTCCTTCCATTGGTTCACCGCGAGATTCCGTTGATTGCGGATGATTACGTAGATATGGAATTTGGAACCGGTGTCGTAAAGATCACGCCGGCACACGACCCGAACGACTTTGAAGTAGGACTTCGCCACAATCTGCCAATTATCAATGTAATGACAGACGACGCGAAGATTGTCGATGAATACGAGAAATACGCCGGAATGGACCGCTACGAAGCACGTGAAGCCATCGTAAAAGATTTGGAAGCAGAAGGCGCATTGGTAAAAGTAGAAGATCACGATCATAATGTAGGAACCTGCTACCGCTGTGGTACGACGGTAGAGCCTCGTGTCAGCAAACAATGGTTCGTAAAGATGAAACCACTTGCAGGTCCGGCGATTGATGCGGTTAAAAATGGCGAGACAAAATTTGTACCGGATCATTTTAATAAGACATATTTTCACTGGCTTGAAAATATCCGTGACTGGTGTATCTCCCGTCAGCTCTGGTGGGGCCATCAGATTCCGGCATTTTACTGTGATGACTGCGGAGAAATTGTCGTAACCAAGGAAAAGACATGTAATTGTCCAAAATGCGGCAAGGAGATGCGTCAGGATCCGGATACATTGGATACTTGGTTCAGTTCCGCATTGTGGCCATTTTCCACACTTGGCTGGCCGGACGATACCGAAGAAATGAAATATTTCTATCCGACCAACACGCTTGTTACCGGTTATGATATCATTCCATTCTGGGTTATGCGAATGATGTTCAGCGGAATCGAGCAGACCGGTCAGGTGCCGTTTGACACGGTATTGATTCATGGTCTGGTACGTGATTCCCAGGGACGCAAGATGAGTAAATCCCTTGGAAATGGCATTGACCCATTGGAAGTAATTGACAAATATGGTGCCGATGCGCTGCGTCTGACATTGGTTACCGGAAATGCACCGGGAAATGACATGCGTTTTTATTGGGAACGTGTCGAGGCAAGCCGTAATTTTGCCAACAAAGTATGGAATGCATCCCGTTTTATCATGATGAATTTTGCTCAAAATGAAGAGCTTGCGAATAAAGAAGTGTCCGCAGATGAGCTTACGCAGGCGGATAAATGGATTCTTGCAAAATGCAACCAGCTGGCAAAAGATGTCACAGCGTTGATGGAAACTTACGATCTTGGTATCGCGGTTCAGAAGATTTATGACTTTATTTGGGAAGAATTCTGCGACTGGTATATTGAGATGGTAAAACCTCGTCTTTACAATGAAGAAGATGAGACAAAGGCAGCAGCGCTTTACACCTTGAAAAAGGTATTGATCGATGCGTTGAAACTGCTTCATCCATATATGCCGTTTATTACGGAAGAAATTTACTGCACATTGATGGACAATGACGACGACTCCATCATGATCTCGGCTTGGCCGGAATACACGGAAAGCATGAATTTTGCAGAGGATATGGATGCCGTAGAGTGCATCAAGGAAGCGGTAAAAGGAATCCGAAATGTCCGCGGTGAGATGAATGTACCACCGAGCAAGAAAGCAAAAGTGATCGTTGTGACAGAAGATGCCAAAGTAAAAAACATTTTCGAAACCAACAAAGTATTCTTTGCAACACTTGGTTATGCCAGCGAAGTAACGATTCAGGCTGACAAAACCGGCATTGAGAAAGATGCGGTTTCGGTTGTGATCGATAAAGGTACGATTTATATGCCGTTTGCAGAACTTGTCGATGTGGCAAAGGAAATCGAGCGTTTGAAGAAAGAAGAAAAACGTCTGACCGGCGAATTGAAACGTTCCGAAGGAATGCTCGGAAATCCAAATTTTGTCAATAAAGCACCGGCAAAGAAAATCGAAGAAGAGAAAGCAAAATTGGAAAAATATCAGAGCATGATGGCTCAGGTAAAAGAACGTTTGGGTCAGCTTCAGTAATTTTGAACATTGCATTAGAATAACAGAAAGCCCGAGGATGGAAAATGATCCACCTTCGGGCTTCTTTTAATTTCCTTTGCTGCTCAGAGGATTGGAGGCATCTTCCCAGAACAGATTATTGTCCGGCGCCGGCTGATCCTTTTCATTGTAATGAGAGTTCTCACGGATGCGGCGCTTGCGGGCGTCGTTGGACTTCTTGCTGTCTGATGTGGGGTTTTTTGTATTGTTGTTTGTGTGATTCATTTTAGAGGTCCTTTCGTAGCTTCTGGTGGTATTAGTATGGACGGGGAGAGGAAAAATATGCGGGGGACAGAAAATAATGGAAAAGTACTTGTTGAGGCATTCGCACATAAGTGGTAAAATTACTTCTATGGGTGTAGTTGGAAAGGTAGCATATTGTTTATTTATGATGTATGTATAAACAAAAATTTGGATAAAAAGGAAGTGTAATAAATGGATTTAAAACAGGTTATTTTCTTTGCACAGAAAAACGGATACGAAACAGTCGAAAAGTTAAATAACTGGAACGGTTACGAATGCTATGAACCTATCATGGATTCCAAAAAAGAAACCGAAATAGGCCCGCCACTCTTGATCCTTGTCAAAGGAGATAAAATCCGAATGTCCACACCGGAGGAGGCATTTCAGCAGATGGATAAGTGCTAACTAGGGGAAGATAGATTCCAGCGTGCTCAGCTTCGTAGTTCAGCCAGCTTAGCAAAGTTACATTTCGTCGTACTGTTTTGGTATCAATCTTTCGTCGATATTCTGCAGAATCTACATCGACAAGAGAAATAACTGTTTGCCCGTCACTTGCAAAAGTGCATTGATTTGTGAGAGCAAAAGACCAACATTTCGTTCAGATAGGTATCAGTTTACTGTTGTGATGCCAAATCTGAACTACGATGTCCCTTAAAATGTCCCTCAAGACAAATTGAATTCTCAAATTATGGATTTGATTCGTAAGGATAGTAAGATTAGTACAGAAAAAATGGCGATTGCGCTAGGAGTAAGTTCCAAAACGATTAAGCGTCATATAAAAGAAATGGATAATGTACGTTATATTGGGCGTGGTTTTAGTGGACAATGGGAAATTGCGGATGATAAAAAACGGTGAATAGGTTGAAGTTTCCAGAAAAATGAGATACGAAAAACTAATACACACTTGTCAAATAAAATAATGTTGAATATATATGCAAAAGATGATATAATTTGCATATACTATATATGGAGGTGACTAATATGTTGACATTACAAGAAACAATAAGACCATCTGCTGATTTGCGAAATCATTATTCTGAAATATCAAAATTGTGTAAGGAAAACAAAGAAGCAGTGATTATTACAGTAAATGGTAGAGGCGATACGGTTGCGCTTTCCTATGAAGAATATAAAAATATGAAAGCAAGAATAGAATTGCTAGAAGTATTAGCCGAAGCAGAAGATGATGTGAAAAATGGAAGGGTAGCTCCGATAACTGAAACATTTGATGATTTGAGAAAAATGCTTCAGGAGGGGTGAATATGAAGTATACGGTAATAAGGACTGATACAGCCGATGCAGGGATTAGAAAAATAGTTTTGTATATTGCTCAAAATTTTGGGAATACAATAGCACTTGAGAAACTTGATGAGATTGAAAAACGAATTCTTGAATTGGGAGGAGATCCATACATTGGAACCGAGCCAAGATATCTTATTCTTAAGAGACAGGGGTATAAAGTGCTTATTTTAGAAAAAGACTTAGTATTTTATAAAATTGACGAGGAAAATAAGCAAGTGATTGTATATGCTGTCGTAGATCAACGCCAGGATTATTTGAATATTATTCGTGGTTTGTAGAGAAGTTATACTACAATTAAACAAAATACAAAAATTATGAAGGAGGCTTTATATATGCCAACAACAATAGAAGTTAACAAACAAAGCGTAGAGGCGCTTTTAGGAAGTGGTAAATCGAAGCCGTTTGTTATCCCGGAATACCAGCGCCCTTATGCATGGACAGACGTGCAGGTAGAAACACTCTTTGAAGATTTATGGGAGTTTACAGCCACAAGTGGTGGTACAGAGCGAGAAGGTTCCTATTTCCTTGGAAGTGTCGTTTCTTATGAGAACGAAGATGGTGAGCAGGAAATAATCGATGGACAGCAGCGTATTACATCATTGTTTTTACTATTGCGTGCCATTTATACAAAGTTAGTTGCAACCCCAGCATCAGAGAGAACGGCAGAGGCTAATAACTTTATTGGGAAAATTGAGCCTGCCATTTGGAGAACCAATAAATTAACGGGTACTGTGGACTATAAAAATATACTCTTGACATCACGTGTTGTAAATAACGACGGGAATGAGATACTTCGTTCAATTTTGGAAACAGGATGTGCTGACGAGAATGCAAAGGATAACTACTCAAAGAACTATCGTTACTTCCAGGAACTGTTTGATAAGCATTCTACAGAGAACCCTTTGATGGTATATCAGTTTATTTATGCATTACTGAGTCAAGCTATTTTGCTTCCAATTACAGCGGATACACAAGATACTGCTTTAACAATCTTCTCAACATTGAATGATAGAGGGTTGCCTTTGTCAGATGCAGATATTTTTAAAGCAAAGATTTATAACCAGCTTGAACCGGAAGATAAAAAAGCCTTTATTGAGAGATGGAAGGATTTAGATGAGCAGGCTACAGACGCAGACGAAAGCATTCAGCAGCTGTTTTACTACAATATGTTTTATTATCGTGCATTGGAACAAGATACTAAGACAACTACTCCCGGCGTAAGAAAGTATTATGCTACCAATAAATTTGAGCGTCTATATAAACCGGAACTGATAGATACACTATTTGTGATTTTGAATCTATGGAAAGTTGTCAACAAGGGGGAAGAAATAGAGAATGAGGCTTGGTCCAAGAATACGAAAATCAAGCAGACACTCGATATTTTGAGTTCTTATCCAAATGAGTTTTGGAAATATCCGGTAGTAATTTATTATATATGTTATCGAAATGAAGAAAATTTTGAAGTGCGATTTGCACTGTTCTTGAATAAGCTTCTTATGGAATTGATGACAAAGTATCTTATGATTCCGACCATCAATGCTGTAAAGCCAGATATTCTGAAATTGAATTCAGCAATCGTTGCTTCAGATGTACCAACATTTGAATTCAAGAATATTGATTTGGCTCAGCTGGAACCTTATATTCAGAATCCTAATCGTAATGCGGTACGTATGCTTTTGAAAACATTGGCATATGAGCAGCAAGATGAGCTTCTGCCCGCAAAATGGGAAATTGAGCATATCTTTCCTCGGAAGTGGCAGACAAACTATTTCCCGGATGAGTCAGACGCGACCGTCAAGGAAAAGATTGAGCATATAGGCAATAAGTTACCATTTGAAAAGAAACTTAATATTGTAGCTGGCAACGGCTATTTCGGTAAGAAGAAAAAGGAATATGCAGCATCAAAAATTGCAATTACAAAGGCGATGGGCACTTCTGATGTTGCCGATTGGAACATGGACTCTATAATGAAACGCGATATCCGTGTTTCTGATGAAATCATAAAAACTTTGAATAGATGGAATAATGAGTATTCGAACATACCGGTTGAAGAAAACGAAGCGGAGGCGCCTTCTGAGGAAGATTTGGCTCGAATTGAAGAATTCAAGAAAAAAGGCTGGATATAAGGAGGCAATTCATTTGAAAAAGATTTATGCAGATAGTGAATTAGAAGAGTCTGTAACTATCCAGAATTTTCGGATAGTTCAAACGGAAGGCTCCCGTCAGGTGACTCGTGATACCAAGCATTATAATCTTCAAATGATTATCGCCGTCGGTTTTAAAGTGAATAATGAGCGAGCTGTGCAGTTCCGCAAATGGGACAATAGTATTGTCAAGGGCTACACCATCAAAGAATGGGTCATGGATGATGAACGCTTGAAGAATAGAGGTTCAATACTTACAACAGAATACTTTGACCGCCTGCTTGAGCAGATTAGAGAAATCCGTCTTTCTGCTTATTTGGATTTGGCAGAGGACCGCGCAGAACGCCATATCCCAATGACAATGGAAGACCGGTCAAAGCGTTTGGATTTATTTCTCATGGCTGATGATAGAGAGATTCTTTAGGATGCGGGCAAAATCACAACAGAGATTGCCAAGGCAAAAGTTGAAACGGAATTTGAAAAATATCGTGTTGTTCAGGATGGATTATTTATGTCTGATTTTGATAAGTATATGTTGGAATTAGAGTAAAATGCAAAGCGGTCGAAGAACTGAATTTTTTTAATATATGACAGAACAGGTAATTGCAAACCTGGATAATAAGTTCCGCAATTACCTGATTTTGTCAAGTGCAAGTAGGTTATCAAACACCTTATAATGCCATACAGTCAAAGCGTTTTATTAACCCCCAGTGCAGTTTTTAATGCCTCCTGCAAAAGCCGGGGAACATTGATTCCAGCGTGCTCAGCTTCGTAGTTCAGCTAACTTGTCAAATCAAAAAAATTCCCCCTTGACGTTCTCACGACATTTTGTTAAAATAATTTTTGCTTAAAACTGAATACGATAGGGCGCAGACGTTACACATTTCTTTGTGAGTCTGTGCTACGGTCCGGACATCCATAATCCTAGTATAGCAATCAGGAGTGTGGATGTTTTTGATTGAAAGGAGATAACATATGCAAAATGAATTGTTTGAGTCGGCTTTTGTGCCGAAAGCTTATATGAAACTTGCGCTGCCGGTCGTGCTGAGCATGATGGTTTCTCTTGTATATAATATGGTAGATACGTATTTTATCGCGCTGACAGGAAAGCAGGAACTGGTGGCAGGTGTGTCATTGGCGGCTCCCATCTTTACGCTGATGATCGCGTTTGGAGATATCTTTGGATTGGGAGGAAGTTCCCTAATTTCCCGACTGTTTGGCGAAAAAAGAGAGGAAGAAGCAAAGCGGGCGAGCGCATTCTGTCTGTGGGCGGCGATCGGATTTGGAATCTTTGTTACCATTGTGCTGCTTGTATTTCGCACACCGATTTTGAAACTGCTGGGTACTGATGCGGCGACATTTGAGTATGCGGGCGAGTATTATACGTGGATCGCAGTCGGAGCAGCTTCTATTATACTGGGGCTTGTGCCGAGCAATATTCTGCGGACGGAAGGTCTTGCCATGCAGGCGATGGCCGGTTCGATTCTTGGTTCCATCGTCAATATTATTCTGGATCCGGTCTTTATCTTTGGACTGGGACAGGGAGCTGCGGGAGCGGCGATGGCGACCGTTATCGGAAATGTGATCGCAGATGTATATTATATTTATGTGATGAATAAAAAGGCAAAACGTCTTTCCGTTTCGCTAAAAGAAATAAAAATTCCGGGGACAATGATCCGCGATATACTTGTTATCGGGATCCCGGCGTCAATCACCAATCTGATGCAGAGTATTATGATCATGATAACAAACCATTATCTGATCGCGTATGGAACGGACAAAGTGGCAGCGATGGGAATTGCATTAAAGGCAAATATGATCTCCGCATTTATTTTAGTCGGTTTTGCCTTTGGCGGGCAGCCGCTCGTCGGTTACAATTATGGAGCAAGAAATAAAAAGAGATTAAAAGAAATTTTGCGGTTTGCGTATTTGTTCGAGGCAGGCCTTGCGCTGGTATTTACGATTTCGATCAGTGTATTTGCGCCGGCAATTATAAAGATATTTATGAATCAATCCGATATTATAACGAATGGAGCGATGATGCTGCGGTTTCAGCAGCTTGGCATGGTATTTATGGCGGTTACGCTCGTATCTACCTGTGTATGCCAGTCTGTCGGAAGTGCCGCAGGGGCCTTTGCTTTGTCAATCAGCCGGCAGGGCGTGCTGTATGCCATTTCGCTTATGGTATTAAATGCGATATTTGGCTATACCGGTATTATCGCGACGCAGGCATGTGCCGATGTGCTGACGGCGGTGATTGCCCTAGCCATCATCCGAAAAGTGTTAGGAGGAATGAAAAATGAGATACAATACGATCGTGTTTGATCTGGATGGAACACTATTAAATACCTTGGAGGATTTGTGTGACAGCGTTAATGTCATCATGGAGCGTTTTGGATGGAAGACACACAGTCTCGAAGAGATCCGCCGGTTTGTCGGCAATGGCATCGGAAAACTGATGGAACGTGCGACGCCGGAGGGCAGGAAAAATCCGCAGTTTGAAGAGGCATTTGAAGCGTTTCGGGCATATTATACGGATCATTGCCAGATTAAGACGAGAGCCTATGACGGTGTCGTGGATCTGATGAACGAATTGAAAGAAAATGGCGCGAAATTGGCAATTGTTTCCAACAAAAACGATGCGGCAGTGAAAGAGTTAAATGAAATTTACTTTTCCGGATGTGTCAGTGCGGCGATTGGGGAAGTCGAGGGAAGACAGAGAAAACCGGCACCGGATGAGGTTTATGCGGCACTGGAAGAACTGGGATCGACCAAAGATGAGGCTGTTTACATCGGAGATTCCGAAGTGGATTATGCGACGGCTTGCGCCAGCGGACTTCCGTGTGTACTCGTAAGCTGGGGATTTCGCGATAAAGAACTTTTGGAGAGTTTTGATGCTGAGAAAGTTGTAGATAATGTAAAAGATTTACGCGAATTTCTCTTCGATTTTACACAAAAATGATTATGAATTTTACATTTGCATCGTATGATGAAATCAGAGTGAAAAGAAAGATTTATCGATGTGAATGGAGGAATTCATTATGAGCGAAAAACAAAGAAAACCGTGGTATCTTAATAACCCGGAATTATTTATGACAATGTTATTGATAGGTTGCTTTTTAGTAGGCGGCAGTATTGCGTTTACTTTAAGCAGCCTTTTTTGCAGCCATGCAGCACAGGCGAGAGAGCTGGCACTTACCGCATCCTGCCTGATCACAGTAGCCGTCGGAGGTGTCGGCGGATACCTGTGGCTCATCAAAAAAAGTGAGGAATATTGATTACTTACATTTTTCAAAGATTTTACATAAAAGTGATTTTACATTTTACAAATGACACGTAAGATGTGAAACATGATCACGGCAGAGACCGGATCAGAAAAAAGAGACGAATATGCCGGCGAGAAGTCCGGGATAGAAATGGAGGAAAACAAATTATGAAGATGAAGAAAGTATTGGCGACAGTTTTGAGCGCAGTAATGATCGCAGGATGTCTGACAGGCTGTGGCAGCAGTTCAGGAGATTCCGCAGGAACAGGTACAGGAGATAACTCAGGTTCAGAATTTGATAGTAGCAAAGCAATCACCGTTGTATCCAGAGAAGATGGATCCGGTACAAGAGGCGCATTTATCGAGTTATTCGGTATCGAAGAAAAAGATGCAGATGGCAATAAAGTGGATAACACAACCGAAGATGCCAGTGTAACAAATAACACATCTGTTATGATGAGCACCGTAGCAGGAAATGAATATGCCATCGGTTATATTTCCCTCGGATCTTTGAATGATTCGGTAAAAGCAGTAAAAATCGACGGAAATGAAGCAACGGTTGACAATATCAAGAGTGGTACATACAAAATTTCCCGTCCGTTTAATATTGTGACAAAAGACGGTTTGAGCGATGTGGCACAAGACTTTATCGACTATATCCTGAGTTCTGACGGACAGGGCGTTATCGAGAAAAACGGTTACATCAAAAACTCCGATAATGGTGCTTATGCAGGAAGCAAACCAAAAGGAAAAGTTGTTGTAGCAGGTTCTTCTTCCGTATCTCCGGTTATGGAAAAACTGAAAGAAGCTTACACGGCAGTAAATCCGGATGCAGAAATTGAAATCCAGACATCTGACTCAACTACTGGTGTAGAATCAGCAATCAGCGGCATTTGCGATATCGGTATGGCATCTCGTGAATTGAAAGACACAGAGACATCCCAGGGCGTAAAAGCGACGGCGATCGCGCTTGACGGAATCGCAGTTGTAGTAAACAAAGCAAACCCGGTTGATGACATCAGCACAGATACAGTAAAGGGTATTTACACCGGTGATATTACAAGCTGGGCAGATGTGAAATAATCTGCCCCGGAATGGAGAGTTAGTATGAAACAGTGGAAAGAAAAGGGAATGGAAATCTTATTTTTGCTGGCAGCATGTGTATCCATCTTAGCCGTAATTCTGATTTGTGTATTTCTCTTTGCAAACGGAATACCGGGAATGGCAAAAATTGGAGTTTTCAAATTCCTTGCCGGGGAGAAATGGAAACCGGGCAATGATATTTACGGAATTCTTCCGATGATATTAGGAAGTATCTACGTTACCGTGGGAGCGATTATCATCGGAGTGCCGGTGGGAATCTTTACCGCAGTATTTATGGCAAAGTTTTGCCCGAAGAAGATATATCCATATCTGAAGCAGGCGATTGATCTGCTTGCCGGCATTCCTTCTGTTGTTTATGGTTTCTTTGGATTAGTCGTGATCGTACCGATGGTTCGCGAGTTGACAGACGCACTTCATGCAGTAGGAGATGGAACCGGCATTTTGACCGCATCGATTCTTTTAGGATTGATGATCCTTCCGACGATCATCGGAGTGTCCGAATCCGCGATCCGGGCAGTGCCGGAAAGTTATTATGAAGGCTCTCTGGCACTCGGAGCCGATCCGATACGAAGTGTATTTTTCGCTACATTACCGGCAGCAAAATCCGGAATCATGGCAGGTGTGATCCTCGGTATCGGACGAGCGATCGGTGAGACGATGGCGGTTATTATGATTGCAGGAAACCAGCCGCGTATGCCAAAGGGAATTTTGCAGGGAGTCCGGACATTGACGACAAATATCGCGATGGAGATGGGATATGCACAGGATCTTCACCGTGAGGCGTTGATCGCTACCGGTGTGGTATTGTTTGTCTTTGTTTTAATCATAAACTTATTATTTTCAGTGATGAAACGGAGGAATAAATGATGCAGAAAGCAGGAGAAAATATCAATATTCAATCCGCCTCGCAAAAATTGAAAAGCAGCATAAAGCATCCGGTTTCCTTCGTATTCTTTGTGCTGATCGCAATTTCCGTAATATTTACGGTAGTGTCGCTGGGATTTTTGATCGGATATATCCTCATCAATGGAATTCCGAATCTGACACCAAAATTATTTGCCTGGCATTATACGACCGAAAATGCGTCAATGCTGCCGGCACTGATCAACACGATATGGATGACGATACTTGCCCTTGTAATTGCGATTCCATTTGGAATCGGCGCGGCTATTTATATGGTAGAATACGCGAAAAAAGGCAATAAGATCGTAGAAATTGTTCGTATTACGGCAGAGACATTGACAGGAATTCCGTCCATCGTTTATGGATTGTTTGGTATGTTGTTTTTCGTGACAACGTGTAAGATGGGATTGTCGTTGTTAGCAGGAGCCTTGACATTATCGATCATGGTGCTGCCGGTCATTATGCGAACGACAGAAGAGGCGCTTTTGGCAGTGCCGGATTCTTTTCGAGAAGGAAGTTTTGGACTTGGGGCAGGAAAATTAAGAACCGTATTCCGCATCGTTCTTCCACCGGCGATACCGGGAATTTCTTCTGGAATTATCCTGGCGATGGGACGAATCGTAGGAGAGACCGCGGCGTTGATCTACACTGCAGGAACCGTAGCAGAGATGCCGAAAAATATATTTTCATCGACACGAACACTGGCGGTTCACATGTATTCACTTTCCAGTGAAGGATTGTATATGGATCAGGCGTATGCTACAGCTGTAGTATTACTTGTTATCGTAATGTTGATTAACTTAGGATCCACATTTGTGGCAAAGAAAATAAATAAGTATTAGGAGAGAAGACAATGAATAAATTTGAAATTGATCATCTTGATCTATATTATCAGGATTTTCATGCATTAAAAGAAATCGCACTTGATATCCCAGAGCATGAAATTACCGCATTTATCGGGCCAAGCGGATGTGGAAAATCGACATTTTTGAAATGTTTAAACCGTATGAATGACTTGGTTGAGGGATGCCGGATCACCGGAAGCGTGCGATTGGATCAAGAAGATATTTATGGAAATATGGACATCAATGTTCTGAGGAAAAGAGTGGGCATGGTATTTCAGAAACCAAACCCATTTCCGATGAGCGTATATGATAATATCGCGTATGGACCGCGTACGCATGGAATCCGCAGTAAAGCAAAACTGGATGAGATCGTGGAGACATCCCTTCGTCAGGCGGCAATCTGGGACGAACTCAAAGACCGCTTGAAAAAGAGTGCACTGGGACTTTCCGGCGGACAGCAGCAGCGTCTCTGCATCGCAAGAGCACTTGCCGTAGATCCGGAAGTTATCCTGATGGACGAACCGACGTCGGCGCTGGATCCAATCTCTACCTCAAAGATTGAAGATCTTGCCATTGAATTAAAGGATAAATACACGATCGTCATGGTAACGCATAACATGCAGCAGGCAACCTGTATTTCGGACCGCACCGTATTTTTCCTTTTAGGAGAGATCATAGAAAGTGGAAAGACAGAGCAGCTCTTTTCCATGCCAAAAGACCAAAGAACAGAAGATTATATCACAGGGAGGTTTGGATGATATGAGAAACCGATTTGACCGACAGTTAGAGACGTTAAACGATGAAATGATCGAGATGGGAAGTTTGATCTGCCGTGCGATTGAGATGGCGGTAGATGCGCTTTTAAATAAAAATCTGAAGACGGCGAAAGAGACAATCGCTTTCGATCTTGAGATTGATCACAAAGAACGTGACATTGAAAGCATCTGTATGAAGCTTCTGCTCCAGCAGCAGCCGGTAGCGCGAGATCTCCGTTTGATCAGTTCCGCACTTAAAATGATTACGGATATGGAAAGAATTGGAGATCAGGCAGCAGACATCGCCGAGATCACGGTATCTATGGCGGAAGTGGGTGGAACAATTGACCTTGCTCCGATTCAGGAAATGTCAGCGATCACGATGCAGATGGTAGAAAAGAGCATCGGTGCATTCGTAAATAAAGACGATGAACTGGCAACGAAAGTTATTTACATGGACGATCAGGTGGATGACTGCTTCGACAGCATCAAGATGCAGATTATCAATCTCATTAACAAAAATACTGAAGTGGGTGAGAAGGCGACTGATATCTTGATGATCGCCAAATATCTTGAGAGGATCGGAGATCATGCAACAAATATTGCCGACTGGGTGGTATATTCGATCCGTGGAAAGCATGAAAAAGGAAATGAGTAGTTGTAGTTTGCAATTTCCTCATAAATATGTTATCATATGAAAGCGTACGGTCGCATTTTCAAGTGGCTTGTACGCTTTTACACGTCTTAGGATGGCGAAAGAATAAAAGAAACCAAAAGGAGGCGCAGATTATGGACAATAAATCAATGATGCAGTTAGACGGGGACTTAGATACACAATTTGATGATCTTGTAAATTATTGTATGTTATCCGGTAAGATCAGTCAGCATTTATATGAAGAATACGACGTCAAACGTGGACTTCGTGATTCCAATGGAAAAGGGGTATTGACCGGACTGACCGAGATCGCGGATGTCGTTTCGTATCAGTACGACGAGGACGGCAATAAAGTTCCGGGGCCGGGAAAACTTTACTATCAGGGATATGATGTGGAAGATCTTATAAAAAGTTACCAGAATAAACGATATGCGTTTGAAGAGACAACCTATCTGCTCCTTTTTGGGGAACTGCCGACGCCGGAGCAGTTTGAGAGCTTTAAAAATATATTATCAAGTCTTCAGGAATTGTCCGCTCATTTTGTCCGCGATGTCATTATGAAGGCACCGAGTGAAAACCTGATGAATGCCTTGCAGAAAAGTGTGCTGACCTTGTATTCGTATGACGAAAACCCGGATGATATTTCCGTGCCAAATGTATTGCGCCAGTCATTGCAGCTTATTAGCAAATTGCCAATTATTTCTGTTTATGCATATCATTCCTACCGGCATTTTAAATTTGATGATGCCCTTGTCATCCGTACGCCGGACAAGTCGATGTCGACAGCAGAAAATATTCTGCAGATGATTCGTCCGGATGGAAAATTTACACCGTTAGAGGCAAAAGTTCTTGATGTGGCACTGGTACTTCATGCCGAGCACGGCGGTGGTAACAACTCGACCTTTACGAATCATGTCGTGACATCTTCCGGTACCGATACGTATTCGGCAATCTCCGCATCAATCGGTTCATTGAAAGGACCTCGTCACGGAGGAGCCAATCTGAAAGTGCTGCAGATGTTCGATGATATCAAAGAGCATTGTCCGGACTGGAAAGATAAGGCAGCAATTACCGAGTACCTGGCAAAGATTCTTGATAAAAAAGCATTCGATGGCAGCGGATTGATCTATGGAATGGGACATGCGGTATACACCGAATCCGATCCGCGAGAGGTCGTGCTTAAAAAATATGCGAAAAAACTTTCCGAGGTCAAAGGACTTCGTGATGAGTTTAAATTATATGAGACGGTAGAAAAAGTGGCAGCCAGACTTTTGATGAAGAAACGTCATCTTTACAAACCGGTCTGCGCCAATGTTGACTTTTACAGTGGATTTGTATATACTATGCTTGGAATTCCGAGAGAATTGTTCACACCGATTTTTGCTATTTCACGTATTTCCGGCTGGTGCGCGCATCGATTGGAAGAACGTGTCAACGATGGAAAGATCATTCGTCCTGCGTATAAATTTGTCGGAAAGCACAAAGAATATCAGGATATAGAAGAAAGGAACTAACAGACGATGAAACAGAAAATCTTATTTTTTGACATTGATGGGACCTTGATAGACGAAGAAACGGATGTAGTGCCGGAAAGTGCGAAAAAGGCACTGGCTGCGGCGAAAGAGAAGGGGCATCTGCTTTTTATCTGCTCGGGGCGCTGTCTGGCGATCATTCCACAAAATGTCGTGGAACTGGGATTTGATGGATTGATCGGGGGCTGTGGAACCTATATTGAGATGGAAGGCAAAGAAGTGTATCATCATACACTGCCGATGGAACTGCAAAAAGAGATCATAAAAGATCTGGAAAAATATCATATTGACGGCGTGCTGGAAGGAAAGGACTGTTCGGCATTCCGCCGCGATTACTGGATGCCGAAAGTAGTTTCCATATTTACAGAAAACGGAAGCTTTACCGCACGTACGCAGTGTTACTGGGATGAAGAATTTTCTTTTGATAAGATGGCATTGTGGTTTGATGAGTCGTCGGATATGGCAGCTTTTCGCAAAAAATACGAGACGCAGTTTGATTTTATCGAACGCGACCCGACGTTTTACGAGGTGGTTCCGAAAGGAATTTCCAAAGCGACAGGCATTGAAAAAGTGTGTGAAATGCTTTTGATCGACAAGGAAGATACGATTGGTTTTGGCGACAGCGCAAATGATGTTTCGATGCTTGCCTGCGTCAATACGTCCGTTGCGATGGGAAGCGGAAATCCTATTTTATTTGATAAGGTGACATTGGTGACGGATGGTGTGATGGAAGATGGAATCGCTCATGCGATTGAAAAACTTGGGTTATTAGAGTAACCCAAAAATAGTTACGATAAAAAACAATGAGGAAAAGATACGATGAATAAAAGAATTTTTGCATGGTCTGGGGTGATGATGTTACTGGCGGCTATATTTGTATGGGGAATGACAGGTCATCCGAAAGCAGCCGGAGAAAATTCTGACAGGAAAGCGCAGGCAGTCAGCGGGGCAGGTGTCAGCAGCGGAGCTGTGAGCGGTGCGGCAGTAAGCCCGTCCGCAGTAACCGGAAGCAGTTTGACGCCGGCACCGACACCTACGCCTGTGGTCAACCTTGAAAATTCAAAATATGTTAAATTAAATGCGGGAGAGATCGTCGGAGTGCAGGGAAAAAAAGCATTTCGTTATATGGGAATCCCGTATGGAGCGGCAAAACGCTGGAGCGCACCGACGGCAGTTTCGTCCTGGCAGGGCATAAAAAAATGCACAAAAGCCAGAAAGGCAAAGGGAGACGATGCTCTGTTTTTAAATGTGTATCGTCCGAAAAATCTTTCCAAGGCGGTTCCGGTCATGGTATTTCTGCATGGCGGTGGAAACGTCGGGGGAACGCCGAATATGAACTTTTCTACATTTGTAGACGAAACGGACGTGATCGTTGTTTCGGTTGAGTTTCGGCAGGGTGCATTTGGCTGGCTCCAGTCCAAGGCTTTGAAGACCGGAAATAAATATACAGACAGCGGAAATTTCGCGATGTTAGATATCAAACTGGCGCTCGAATGGGTGCGTGACAACATCGGCTTCTTTGGCGGAGACGCCGGAAATGTGACACTTTCCGGATTTTCGGCAGGTGCCAGAGACAGTTTGAATGCAATGATATCCCCGATCATGACGGGATTATTTCATAAGGTAGTGAGTTTCAGCGGTGGAATGACGACTTGCAGTAAGCAGGAAGGAAGAAAATGGACCGATGAGAAATTGGCGAAAATTCTCGTTCGCCGTGGACGATTTTCAAAGAAAAAATGGGCACTTCGCTATGTAAAACGGATGTCTGCGAAAAAGAAGAAAAAACTATTGTATTCGCTCAGCGATAAAGAGATTAAGAAGATGGCGGGAAGTTCCGGACTTCGTCTGACGAATTTCCCACAATGTTTCCGTGATGGAACGGTCATACCAAAAGATGGATTTGACTGTCTGGAGTACGGCGGATATCATCGTGTTCCGATGATTATCGCGACAAACCGTTCCGAATTTGCCAACATGTCATATAAAAGCATGCAGCGCATATTGACAAAGCGGCCGAAGACATTTCGCAATCGAAAACAGTTTTACAGATTGTTAAAAATTGCCAAAACTTATGGGAGCAAACTGCAGAGTTCCTTTTATTTGGAAAAACTGGCATCCAAAATAGCCATCGATCCGTATCATTCTGACATTTACACATACCGCTTCCAATGGGGCGAGAGTGCCCACGTAACTTCTGAAAATTATGCCAGATATGTCGGAGCAATCCATGGAATGGATGTGGACTTTTTACTGAATCGTTACAAACGAGGGGAAAAGGACACAAGCGATTCCATTTATAATAAGAAAAACAAACCGGGAAGAGAACAGCTGTCACAGGTGATGCGTGGGTATATGAAACGCTTTTTATATACCGGCAATCCAAACACGACCGAAGCGGATTTTGTACAGCAGCCGCTTTGGAAGAAGTGGAGCCGGGATAAGCACGCAGAACGGATTATGACATTTTCTGCTACGTGTACGAAAGCACAGGCGAAAATGACGAAGAAACATATCAATCGGGTAAAAGTGAAACGCCAGATGCGCAGAAAATTGTCAAAGCGGGCATATAAATTCTTAAAAGACCGTATATTGAACAATCGGTTTTTCGCATAAGGCAGTCAGAGCGGCACGGGCGTGCCAGACAGGAGGCAGATTATGAAACTGGAACAGGTTCTTGCAGAGGTAAATTACGAAGTGCTTCAAGGGTCACTTGACAAAGAGGTGGCAGATATCGCGTACGATTCACGAAAAGTGAAAAAAGATGTGATGTTTGTTGCCATTGAAGGTACGGTTGTGGATGGACACAAATTTATCGACAGTGCGGTTGCGCAGGGAGCAGGTGTTGTCGTTGTGGAAAAACGTGTGGAAGTGGCGGACAAAGATGTCACGGTCGTTTTGGTGAAAAATGGAAGAGAAGCATTGAGCTTGATGTCGGCAGCGTATTTCGGCTATCCGGCGAAGAAAATGATCACGGTCGGAATTACCGGAACCAAAGGAAAATCGACGACGGAAACGATGGTTCGTGATATCATTGAAAAATCCGGAAAAACGGTTGGAATTATCGGAACAATTGGTGCTTTTATGAAGGGAAAAGCAATTGTGACGGAGAACACGACACCGGAATCCTATGAACTCCAGAAGTTGTTTGCCATGATGGTAGAGAATGGCTGTGAATACATGGTAATGGAGGTTTCATCGCAGGGAATCAAGATGGACCGTGTCGCCGGTATTGAATTTGATTACGGCGTATTTACCAACATTTCTCCCGATCACATCGGACCGGGCGAGCACAAAGATTTCGCAGAATATCTTTCCTGTAAGGCAAAATTGTTTGAACATTGCAAAGTCGGAATTATAAATAAAGATGATCCGCATTA
>QWCY01003050.1_pt1 | contig 20047 bp, 20 predicted proteins | sample 1972631 | NCBI WGS metagenome assembly QWCY01 (sample SAMN09866696, study PRJNA288562) | Human gut metagenome isolate pre1_stool, whole genome shotgun sequencing... | isolation source: gut | host: Homo sapiens | place: USA: California
CTTCTATTCCGGATTTTACATTCTCTCAAAAAAAATATTTGCTTCGTATAAAATTGCCCCACGGACTAAAGGTGATCGGCCAACGTGTATTTAGCAATTGCGGCAGATTGTGTGGCACGGTAGAGTTACCCGCCAATGTAACCGCTATTGAATTCGGTGCATTCATGGGATGTGACAACCTACGGCATGTGGTAGCTACAGGAGATAAAATTACAACATTGGGTGATAATCTATTTGGCGACGGGGTAGAAAACAAGTTGATATACAAGTAGAAATCAAAATTAATAAAGAACTATAAGAGTGTACATTTTCACAATGCAATATTGTACACTCTTGTCATATAAAAATGTACACTCTTGTATAACAAAAGTGTACATTTTTATTTTTATTGATTATCAGCATCTTACAACCAAATAATAAAATAAAAAACGAGCAAATTCTTTTAAAGAATTCCTCGCCGCTGATAAGAAAAGCCATAAGGCTTTTCTTTTGTTTTCCTCTTTTTTCCTGAATTACAATCTTCTTTTCTTACCTAAAAAACTTCAATTACCTATTATTCTATTGTTATCCTTATTAATCTTTTACCTTTTATTTGTACCTATTGAAGCTTTGTTTATACCTTAAATTCTAATACCTTTATTTCTTATTTTTACCTTTTAAACTAATAACAATTTCTCAATTGCACTGCAAAGATACAGCTTTTTTTCCGTGTGCGCAAACGGTTTTGCGTTTTATAACACTTTTTAAAGCTATAAATCTTTCACATCACTCAGCTCAACCAGCTTATTTACAATAGCATAGATAGTCAAACCGGCAGCACTATGTATCTGTAGCTTTTTACTAATATTTCTTCTGTGAGTGATTACCGTATGGATAGAAAGGAACAACTTTTCGGCTATCTCTTTGTTTGTCATCCCCTTCACTACACAAACCACTATTTCTTTCTCCCGCTGACTTAGTGTTTCCTGTCCGTCTTCCTCTGTATCAGGCTCAATATTTTCCAAACGGGTTATCTTGTTGGAAAGTGTCTCCAAATCATCAAAAATAGAGATGGAATCGTCGTATTTACTTAGCAGGTTTGCATCAATAAACGAACTGACCAGTGCCACCACTCGAATTCCTTTTCCAGTTGTTTCTTCACGAAATCGTACTACATCAAAATAGTCACCAAATGTCGGGTTTACTACCAATATATCGGGATACTGCGTACGCAGACAGTCGTGTAGTGCTTCAACAGAAAGAAGTTCTACCGGCTGAACTTTCAGATTAGGCAAACGTTTTAATGCCAATGTCAATCCACTACGAATAATCACAGAATTTTCTGCAACAGCTATGCGGATCGCTTCGTTATTTTTCATTGTCATTCATCCTCCTTTCCAACTTCAGAATAGCAGGAACAAAAATATAATCTTCTACTTTACAATGAGATTCAAGCCCCTCTTCACAAGCATATATATCAAACAATGCAGCATTAAGCAAATTGGTGTTTGCCTTAGCAGGACAGTATTTAATAATAATATTTTTAAGTTCAGTCAACTTCTCCCCTACCTGATCATGGTGTTTTGAGAATGTACTGATTTGATAATTCTTTGGTGCGTTATTCTCAAGCAACGCATCTACATACTTAAACACCGTTCTCTCCTCATACTCCATGTGTTTGCGTACTTCCCGCATATATTCGTCGAAGAATTTAAGAATAAGAAAAGACACATCATTCTCTGAACAATCAATAGCTTCCAGTAGTTTGCGCCGTATAGCAGGCAAACAGAACTCCAAAAAATAAATATGAGCCTGCCGCAAGTAGTCAACCAATGCCGGAATAGACAGACCATCCGTCCCACCATCCATACGCGAAAATCCCTCGGCCATAAAATTCACTACCGCAAGAAACGTCGGACAATCAACTCCATTCATCTCGCAAACTTCTTTTACCGTTTTGTCTCCAAAGCCTAAAGATAGCCCAAAACGGCTCATCACCTGTAACAGAGAGTAATTATCACTGATAAGATCAATCATCTTATCGGAAGATTTATATTTTTGTAATCTGTCCATTGATACCTATTTTATATTACGCATACAAAGGAACGGATATTTTTCCGTGCACACAATCCCCATTTATAGGTATTTTGGGAATTTAAAAATTAATAATTAAAAATTAAAATGCTTATCTTTGCAACGTTAGTCCGGGAAGAAACCTTGACGATAAAGTTTATACAAGCCTGCAACAGGCCCTTAGTCAGAAAGAATTCAAGCTACATACCGGTCTTAGAATTTTCAATCTTTAATTTTTTAATTATAAATCATGGCAAAAGAATTAGAACTGAAATACGGCTGCAATCCTAACCAGAAGCCTGCCCGTATCTTCATGAAAAACGGAGAACTACCCATCGAAGTATTAAACGGGCGTCCCGGATTTATCAATTTACTGGATGCATTCAACAGCTGGCAATTAGTAAAAGAGCTGAAAGAAGCTACCGGACTTCCGGCTGCCGCTTCCTTCAAACATGTCAGCCCGGCAGGTGCTGCCGTAGCGGTAGAAATGAATGAGACGCTAAAGAAGATTTACTTTGCAGACGATCTTCCCCTTTCTCCGCTTGCTACTGCTTATGCCCGTGCCCGTGGTGCAGACCGTATGTCATCTTATGGTGATTTCATTGCTCTTTCCGACACGTGTGATGAAGAGACAGCACGCCTTATCAATCGCGAAGTATCCGATGGGGTTATAGCACCTGATTACACACCCGAAGCACTGGAAATTCTTCGTAACAAACGCAAAGGCACTTACAATGTTATAAAAATAGACCCGGCATACCGCCCTGCTCCTATCGAACATAAGGATGTTTTCGGTATCACTTTTGAACAAGGACGCAATGAATTAAAAATAGATGAATCTCTGCTCAAAGAGATGCCGACCCGGAATCAGGAGATTCCCGCCGACGCCAAACGCGACCTGCTTATTGCCCTCATTACCTTAAAGTATACACAGTCCAACTCCGTATGCTATGCCAAAGACGGACAGGCTATCGGGATTGGTGCCGGACAACAGTCACGTATCCATTGCACTCGCCTTGCCGGAAATAAGGCTGACATCTGGTATCTGCGTCAACATCCGAAAGTAATGAATCTCCCCTGGAAAGATAAAATACGCCGTGCCGACCGTGACAATACAATAGACATTTACATCTCTGAAGATTATATGGATGTATTGGCAGACGGTAGTTGGGAACAATTCTTCACCGAAAAGCCGGAAGTACTGACCCGTGAAGAAAAACGCGAATGGCTGGATACGCTAACCGGAGTAGCATTGGGTTCAGATGCCTTCTTCCCTTTTGGTGACAATATTGAGCGTGCACACAAAAGTGGTGTAAGTTATATTGCACAACCGGGAGGTTCAGTACGCGACGATCATGTGATTGAAACTTGTGATAAGTATAACATTGCCATGGCATTTACGAGTATCCGCCTGTTTCATCATTAATATAATTAATAAGGTGTAAAAGCGTCTATCTGGCTTCAACATACTTATTAATAGTCAATAGTAATATCCCCATTTATAATGAGAACCAATGTGTTATTCCATTATAAATGGGGATTTTCTATTTCATCCGGCTACCTTACCTTTGCACCATCATAATAAAACAGAAATTGAAAATGAATAAAATTGGTGTATTTTACGGTTCTACTACAGGAACTACAGAAGACGTGGCCCGTCGCATTGCAGAGAAGTTGAATGTCCCTCAGGGAGATATTCATGCTGTTTCAGTATTGACTGACGCTCTGGTAAAAGAATATGATGTATTGGTATTGGGTACTTCAACCTGGGGCGCAGGCGAATTGCAGGACGACTGGTATGATGGCGTTAAAGTTCTGAAGAAAGCAGATCTGACGCATAAGTTTGTAGCACTATTTGGCTGTGGCGATTCCGATTCATACGCCGACACCTTCTGCGATGGAATCGGTATCTTATATGAAGATCTGAAAGCCAGTGGTTGTACATTTGTTGGTGCAGTAGACACTGCAGGGTATACTTTCGATTCATCCGTAGCAGTAGTGAACGGCAAATTTATGGGGCTCCCTATTGATGAAGTGAACGAAGACGGTCAAACAGACGAACGTATCACTCAATGGGTGGAAATACTCAAAAAAGAAATTAACTAATACTTTTTATTATATATACTTGCATTATGGCTACTGAAAGAACAATCCCCGGAGAGGTAAGAATTTTCCTGAATCACATTTATGAATTTAAGAAAGGAGTACGCAACATGGTACTCTATACCATGAATCGTGAATATGAAGAATTTGCAGTGCGCCGACTGGAGAATCAAAACATCAGTTATATGATTCAGAAAGTAGGGCCAAACAAAATCAACCTGTTCTTTGGTAAACCGGAGTGTATGGAGGCTATCCGCCATATCATCATCCGTCCGCTCAATAAACTGACTCCTGAAGAAGATTTCATCTTAGGAGCTATGTTGGGGTATGATATCTGCCAGCAATGCAAGCGATATTGTGGTAAAAAAGGAGGTATTAAGATTGCCGTTTAGTATCGTTTTTTTGTATGTGTTAGCTTATTTGCATGTCTTTTTTGGGAAAGAAGCCGCTTCGTTAGGGAAAGCGGCTTCTTCTTTTATCTTTGCAATAGGATCTAAAATTTACTATAAATATTGTCAAAGATTTCAATAATCTAAGACATAAGAACACACATGCAACAAAAAACTAATTTTCATAAATTTATTCATTTAAAATTAGTGGCAAAAAAACAAACCTGCTGATACTATTTTTTCTTTTTAAACATTGAAAATAAAATAATAACATTAATCGCAACATAACCCCAAAAACTAAACTATTAAAAACCTCATAGGCTATTAAAAATAAAAGAATAATTGACCCAATAATAAATACGACTCTGATCCATTTCATACTTTATCTAAACGATCTTTGACATAATAATATTCCACATCTTTAAATATATCCATTATCAATAAGATTTATCCTTGTGATGATCATATCCGTCCGTCAACGTTTTCATGAAAGCAACAAGGGCGGCTTCCTCTTCAGGAGTCAATCCCAGGTTACCCAATTCATCTTTATTCACCGTAGCAGGATATTCGGCTGGCGGAAATTCATCACTTACGTCACGTACATTATAGAAATGTACAATCTCTTCAAGTGTTTTAAAATACCCGTTGTGTCCGTATGGCGCTGTCAGTTCCACATTACGAAGCGTAGGTACACGAAACTTTCCGTTCTCTTCTGCCTTTCGGACAATAGCTCCCAATCCAAGGTCTACAGAGTCCGGAGTCAGCAGAAAATATTCCTGAGGAACACAGTAATGCGGATTTTCGGGATTTTTAGGAATACCCAGATTATCATAAGTATGGTCGGTAAACAGCGTACGGCGGGCAATAACATCCCGTTCCAGAATATGACACTCGGCACAAAGCCCCTTGTTTTCAAAAAGATCAAGTCCCAGTTTCTCCTGTGCAGTAAGCGTATAGTTACCTTTCTTATATGCATCAAATCTGGAAGAGAAAGGATTTACCTCTTTTGAAGACTGGTATGCCGCCAATGCATCGGTAATATAGGCATACAGGGAGTCTACGTTTTCCGTCTCACCATAAATACGTATCAACTGCGGATAATAAGAGGTACGTTTCACTTTTTCTACCACCATACGCTTGTCATGATTCCCCATTTCAACGGGATTGAGGAAAGGTTCACTTGCCTGAGCCTGTAAAGAAGGCGAACGCCCGTCCCAGAACAGACCACCTACATAAGTTCCCTCCTTTTCATCGTAATACAGATCGGGAATGAATTTAGAATAAGAGATGGTCATCGCATTGCGTTGAGAGTAAAGCCCTTTCACCGCACCTTCGGATACGGCACGGGAATCAATGTCTGCAAAACCTTTAGTCAATGTATGGCAAGTGGCACAGGACTGTCCGGCTGGTTCAGAGAGCGTAGCATCATGGAACAACCGGTTGCCAAGTAATTCTTTCTGTTTATGATAATGGGTAGGATCGTGCATGCAGGATGCCAGGCTGAATACGCCCAACAGCAACACAGCATGAAGCAATGATGTGTGTTTCATAGATGTTTTAGTTATAAATATGTCTTAATAATGGTATACAAAAATATATATTTTATCTGAACTATACAAAAGAAAGGAAATAAGAGATGGGAAAAAGGGGAGAAAAAAGAAGACAATCTAAAATGAGGTCAACCGCTTACTGAAGGTAATTATGACAACGTAAACAGTAAAGGCGTAGGCTGCATGTAATAAAGGTGTTCCCTGCATGCAGCCTGCGCCTTTACTGCATGCAGGGAACGTATCAACTGTACAAAAGAAATTTCGCCTCTAAAAACATAAAGAAAATATGCTACATAAATCTAAGATGCACTAAGATGCGCTCCATTATCCGGTACACTTCTCTGCACGGAAAGTAATGCCGGAAAAATTCTACTTAATAGGTTATTTTCACTCCGGCAAAGTAACTTCTTGGCGTTGCCGGACCATAAATATAGTTAGAATCGCGGTTTGCCCCACGGTCGAAATCTTTCTGATATGCCTGAAAAATGTTTTGTACGCCACCATTTAGTTGCAATACTGCTGCTTTATACAATTTAAAGTCGTAAGCCACTTTCATACCAAGATCAAAGAATTTGGGTGTAGTGAGAGCTACTGCAGGACGTTCGGGCATTTCCCCCATCGCTGCATTCTCAGCAGAGATAGCAGCACGCTGTACAAGCATACTACCAGTGTACGTGCCCGACAGGGCAATACTTAACGGCTTTATTGGTGTATAGGTAGCCGTAAAGTATCCGTAAGTATTTGGGGTACGAAACATTTTCTTTTCAGCCGGAGCATCATCGTCCCATTGATGCGGTTCGTCATAATGACTCCGTTGCAAAGTGATACCAGCCTGCAACTGGAATTGTGTCAGGTATGCCAGCTTTCCTTCCAAAGTCAGTCCCATGACTTTTGCACCCGGTCCGTTACCGCGTGTCCGTATCAATACTCCGTCTCCACGGTCCTCATACGGTCCAAGCACAAAAACATCTTTCAGACTCGTATAAAACCCTTCGACCAGGAAATTTACTTGCCAAGCTCCAAAACGGTGATACATATCGGCAGAGGTACTCAGGCTCTGCGACTTCTCTTCTTTCAATCCTTTAGCGCGTTCAATCATAGATACTGTACCACCCACATTCTCAACATGTAAATCCTCATCAAAGGCCTGCGGAGCACGAAAACCGGAAGCATAACTCAGGCGGAAGTTAATATCCTTCGTCGGATTAAAACGCAAATTGGCACGCGGACTGAAAATGACATGATTCACCAGATTATGCTTATCCAAACGACCTCCAAGAAGAATCCCCCACTTATCATTCTTCCATTCGTTCTGGAGAAAGCCACTATAAATATTCACCGTCTGTTCCGTCTGGCGATTGTATCCCCACATATTGTCTTTCAGACGGTCACGGTTGTATTCCAGTCCGGCAGTGAGATCGGCAGGCATAAAGAGGCAACGCTCGAAACTATACATATACTGTGCACCCCCCATAGCCGTAAGATCTGTGGTTTTGCCGTAGGCATTCAGGTCTTGCCCACCGCCATAATAACTGTCACGGTCTGTATTCAAAACCGAAGCGAAAAGGCTCAGGCGATGTTTTTCATCGGGCGAGAAGTAATCGAACTTCAGGCTACCGCCATCAATAGCATGTTCCAATTGTTCGGCTATATTGGCTTCGTGAGGCGGACGATTCAGCATATCCCCTCCCCGGCGGAACTCCTGCAAATGATGATACTCAAAAGTCAGCTTAGAGTAAGTACTCGTTTTGAAATAAGAACGGAAACCTACTGTCTGGTTCTTTAGTTTGGGCAACTCCGTGTAGCCGTCTCCATCGTAATCATACCCCGAACGATGGCGGTTCTGACCGAAGATATAAACTCCTGCGCGATGATCGTCCGTCACCAGAGAGACATTTAAAGAGGTATTATTATCGAAAGAGTTACCGCCCCCAAATCCGGTAATGGTATGGGACAACTGGCCGGAGTTACGCAGTGGCTCTTTTGTAATAATGTTAATCGTTCCGGCTATTGCAGACGATCCGAACAAAGCCGAACCACCTCCGCGCATTACTTCTACCCGTTCAATCATACTGGCAGGAATCTGCTCCAACCCATACACCCCCGAAAGAGCACTGAACACCGGACGAGAGTCTATTAGGATCTGTGTATACGGCCCGTCCAGCCCATTGATACGTACCTGCTGAAAGCCACAGTTCTGACAATTGGTTTCCACCCGCACGCCCGGCTGAAAGTTTAATCCTTGCGAGAGAGTACTGGAGTTGGTAGATTCAAACAGTTTCAGATCGACTACATTGACCAGTGTAGGTGCCATGCGCCGGGTGGTTTCGTTACGATTGGCAGAGACAACTACTCCATCAAGGGCAATAGCGTCTTCTTCCAGTTCGAAATTCTCTTCCAGCGTCTTGCCCTTTTTCAAGGTTACGTCACGGGTTAGGGTTTTGTATCCCACAGAACTGACTTCCATCCTGAAATTGCCTTCGGGGAGATTCTTCAGAAAATAGTGTCCCGTAGCATCTGTTACCGTACCTATGGTAGTCCCTTTAAGGGCAATCGTAATATATGGTAAGTGCTCGCCGCTATTCTTATCAAGTACATGCCCGATGATATTGGCGTCAGATTTCTTCAACTCAGGGAATTCAGGATGTTCGGGTTGTGTGGCCATTGCTGAGAAAAAAGCATAGCACAGGCCAACGAGAATAAAGATATATTTTTTCATTTTCGTTTGCTGTTAGTAGTAACCACCCGGCAATGACAAAGGATGGAGACAGAACAATCGTACAGTCCTTCCCCCAACCACCATCCGGCAGTCACTTATTATTAATAGATGATTAAAAAAGAGGTTCTTTCACGTTGAGGCGGAAAGAGTTTACGATAGATAAGGCGAAGGAGGCGCCCTCAATGACACCACTCCTGCACAAGAAGCATGACGACCTATACGTTGAGGACACCATAGAAGCGTGCACAACAACAATGCCGTAAATGCTGCAAAAACCGGGACAACACCCGCATCTGTGGTTTGAACGTGGGTTAAGAAGTGAATTAGCTGGAACTCAACACTCGTATGTTCATGTTTTGTTCCTTTCTTAAAAGGATGTGAGTGAACGATTGTCACCCCGTTCACCACGTGCGAGTGGGTGAACAGCGTAATGCCTGCCATGTACGAAATAAACAGTACAGGGAGGAACCACTTCAGAATAGACAGGTACAATCGTTTCATCTAAGTTTGTTTTCGGCAAAGATAAGGAGAATAATTATATCAGACAATCCCCATTAATGATGATTTGTCAACAAATACCGACTAACAGGCAGAAAAGCCTGTATTTTCACTATTATTAGGTATCTCATATCTCACAGAAGCTCCTCATCTTTACAGTGAAATTATTAATGACACTCAGCCTGATGCAAAAGTTGCCAATGTGCTGATATACCAATTGGCTGCGCTGTATTAACGAAAGAAAATGGTTGGTGTATTATTGTAATGAAGAGGTGCCGGAAACGCTCCTAAAACGGTATCATTATCCTTGTCCGGTGTTGTACATTGTCTTTTTCAGAAAGAAACGTTCCTTTTCCCGGTATGCAGTACTGTTTTACATGTACATGTCTTACTGTTCCACATGCACATGTCGTACTGCTCCACATGCGCATGTCGTACTGCTTTACATGTACATCTAAAACAATGTTACACACCGGGGCTTCATACGTTCCTCTATGAGACACTTTACGAGAATTTGCATTCACCTGTGTTTCAATGTACCATCGCCTGTCGTACCTCCCCGGCCAAGAAGGGCCTATGAAAACTTTTCATGTGTTTCTCAACGGATATTAACAGATTAACAGTACATTTGCCGTATTATATTATTTAATAATAAAACTACAATGAGAACGAAAGACTGGAAAGCGATAAATACCCCCAGGATACTTGTGATAGGAGAAGATTCAAACTTGCAGTGGTCGGAAACCGTAGCAAAGTACGCTATGTTTGCCGATTACTATTTTCGCGGATTCCCGGAAGATCACGGAGAGCGCAGTAGAAACGTGGAGTCACGCAATCTCTTCAACTATGTGATGAGACTCACCGATCATCAGTTAACTCCCGAAGATGTATATATCACCAACCTGTGCAACGATGATGTAGAACCGGCTCCCAAAGGAAAAAGAACTTTCATACCCGAAGAAAAAGCACAAAAAGGCATCGAACATATTAAATGGATTTTGTCGGAGAATCCTTCCATAAAATGTATACTGGCAATGTCCTTGCAAACAAATTACTGGCTTCAGCAACTCGGTTTCTACGAAGGTGATGCCGATTTTTTACGGGCTGCCGAACCCAGACGCAACGGAAAAGAAAGCCTGTCGCCTTTCTATCAGCCGGTAGACGGTAAGGCATTTACCATGATCTGCGGTAAAGCTTATGACGCTACGGACTTCCCGGTAAAAGTATTCCCTGTGCTTCCTGCAAAAGACTATCCCTTGTCCGATCAGAATCTGGATCGTTATGCAAAAGCTCTGGACCAGGTAGTTAATTACTTTAGAACGAATAAGATATTTTAAACTCCGGAGCTTTTTATTCGTTTCCGGAGATAAAACGTTTTAAATCACTCTTGTTGAAGACCCATTCGGGGGTATAGAGTTTGCCGGTAGTTTCGGATGAAAGTTCGTACCACGGAGAGAGTGAACGATTTTGAGGATTAACCAATAAATGTATCTGCTGCGCAGGCATATAACTTTGTGCCAGCAGATACACTTTTTTCCGGGTTTGCGGATTCACCGCCACATCCATCACAATAACAGCATGCCCGGGAGAACCGCCTTGTATAAAGACATCGCCGGGAGACAAAGAGGCATAAGGAACAGCAACAAGCTCTTTTGACAAGGAAGCCGTACCGGCGTACATAAATACTATATCCAGATATTTACGGAAAGTCTTATAAGAATAATCGGGAGCAGCTGCGGCATACCACTGTACCTTGTTTCCGTTTACTTTAATACGATTACCCTCTGCCCACTTTTTATATTCGGCAGGGAAACCACTGGTGAAGTTAAACTTTATCTCATCATACCGTTTCTGTGCCCACAAATATTCAGCACGCAATCGTATCACAGCGTCAGCACACTGCTGCAAGTCACGATTACCGATCTCCATATCGATCACAGCGTAAGCCGCCGCCTGGTTCCGCTTCACCTGCCCGTTGTAAAGCAACACTTTACTCCCTGCCGGTAATAAAGACAATGTCCGCAAATAAGCTGTAAACGAATGGAGGTCACAGGCTTCACGAACATATCCCGCAGGAGGTGTCACACGCCTTTCAATGCTTTGCCCGGATACGGACAAACCAAAAAGCGTAAACACAATGCTTATAAGAAAAAGCGTCTTCATTAATATACAACCGTTGATATAATCTGTATAAAGAGAATAAGAAATACCATTGCAATCGGATAAACCGTAGCATAAGCCACACTTGGGATATTACTGTCTACCATTGAGTCGGCAGCAGCAAGCCCCGGCGTACTGGTCATGCCTCCGGTTATGGTTCCCAATAAGTCGAGTACATTAATTTTGAAAACCAGCCTGCCTACCAGTACGGCTACCAGCATAGGCACTATTGTAATAGCAGCCCCTACCCCGAACATCAGCAATCCGCTCTCCTGGAAAGTAGCTACAAGAGTTTTTCCGGCAGAGGTACCGACCTCAGCAAGAAAGAGTAACAACCCTAATTGACGCAATAACTGATTGGCAGGTCCGGACATCGACCAAAGGATCGGTCCGGTTTTACCTACTGCACTAAGCACCAGAGCCACTATCAGTACACCACCTGTCAATCCCGGAGAAAAAGACAATCCACCGGGGAAAGATATATTAAGTTTACCAAATAGCACGCCAAGCACAATCCCCATTGCAATAGGGAAAAAATCCGTATCCGACAGCTTTTTGACATCATTGCCCAACAGGCGTGCCACTCCCTGTATACCTTCTTTCTCGCCTACCACCATCAACTTATCACCAAACTTCAGCGCAAGATCCGGTGATGGAGAAAGATCAATACCACTTCGGCGAACCCGTGTCACCGTACAACCAAAGTTGCGTTGCAGGTTCAAGTCGCCCAACTGTTTGTTTATCATATCTTTCTTAGTGAGCAGCAACGACTCAATCTCCTGAGTCTTATCCAATGGGAGTTCACCCTCTTCACGCTTACCAATCAACACGGCAAGCTGATTCAAAGACTCATCACTCCCCACAGCCTGAATATAATCTCCCTCACGAAGCACCGTGTGGGCAGTAGGAATCGAAATTTCTTCGTCGTGCTTCAGCCGGGAGATAACAGCTCCGGTCATTGCACGGGCATTGATTTGCATCAGGCTACGGCCGAACACACTTGGATTGGTGACACGATAAATACAGGTTCCCAATTCAGGAAATTGTCCGCGACGTTCTATTTCGAGACGGCGTGCCTCCTGATCGAGATTCACCCGCATGATCTTAGGAAGCAGTTTCACAAACAAGATAACTCCGATAACACCAAACGGATAAGCAATACCATAAGCAATGGAAGCCATCGGAGAATTTGTACTGTCAATAGCTACAGCAAGCCCCGGAGTACTGGTCAGTGCCCCGGCAATCAGTCCTACCACACTCGGGGTATCAATATCAAAAGCATACTTCAGCCCTACGGCCGTAAGCGAAGCCGAACAGATAATGAGCATCGTAATAAGAATCAGGGTCTTTCCTTTACTTCGGAAAGAATCAAAAAATCCAGGACCAGCCTGAATACCAATCGTAAATATAAAAAGTACCAATCCGAAATTACCCAACTCTTTGGGGATAATTACACCAAAATGTCCGAAAAGTAAAGCAATAAAGATGACCGCCGACACATCGAGCGATAGCCCCTTGATCTTGATTCTTCCCAACATGAAGCCTAAAGCAACAATCAGAAAAAGTGCAAAATAAGAGGAGTTCAATAAATCAGTAAGCATAGGTTTAAAGGGGTTTGTTAGTTTAGGGCGGCAAAGGTACGTAAAAAAGCCTCAATCAGCAAGTTTCTTCGTCGCAGGTGGCACCTTCACACTCAAACTCAAGCGTTACATGATGAATGCCCGCATCCTCTAAAGCATGTCTGATGAGATGTTTAGCTTCCTCCATATGATTCATTTCATCCAGTACAATATGTACAGTAAGTGCAGTTTCAGTGGTACTCAACGCCCAGATATGAAGATGATGGCACCCCACAACGCCGGGTTGTGAAAGTATAAGTTGTTCTATTTTCTCCGTATCTATTCCTACAGGTACTCCATCCAACGAAAGCCGAAGACTGTCATGCAACAACCCCCAGGTAGATATAATGATAATAACTGCGATAACCAGCCCAATAATCGGATCGACAATGGTCCATCCGGTATACATGATGACAATACCCGAAATCACTACTCCTACAGAGACCAGCGTATCAGCAGCCATATGCAGATATGCACCTTTTATATTCAGATCCTTCTCCTTATCTTTCATGAAAAGCCAGGCAGTGACAGCGTTTATTACAACGCCTACCCCGGCTGTCCAGGCAATAGCGGCACCCTCTACCGGAGTAGGATGAAGTAGCTTGCCTATACTTTCGGCAATGATGATACCTACAGCAACCAATAGAATCACAGCATTGAGCAGAGAAACCAATACCGTACTCTTTTTATAACCATACGTATAGCGGCTATTGGGATGTACTTTTGCCAAACGAAAAGCAAGCATAGCGAGCACAAGACTCGCTACATCCCCCAAGTTGTGTCCGGCATCGGAAAGCAAACCCAAAGAATCATAATAAAAACCGATGCCGAACTCAACAAGGACAAAAAGTATATTGAGCGTAATTCCTATAATGAACGATTTATTGAGCGACGATAACTGATGTACGTGCTCATGCGAATGATGTTCGTGATTGTGTACCATTACTGTATTCTATTTTAGCCTGTTATGAAAACAGCACTTCATTCAAAATGAGAACATTTCATATCCTGAATTGGTTCAGGCAAACCAGCAAATTAGAAAGTCACATTTTGCTTATTCCCCCACACAATGTCCCATATCCATTGCCATAATTGCCCGAAAATAAACCTTCCCGATTACTTCAGGTATGAACCTAAACTTATCCAAAAGAAATTCTCTTCTCTCTTTTGTCTACTGTTTTTTTGATTACCTTTGCCACCGAAATAGCGCTTTTTCATCTTGAAACAATCGATATTTAGCCGGAATTAAACTAAAATCTAAGAACTGTGTTATAGACATCAGAAACATGACTCTCTTTGCAGAGAAACAATTGTGTTATTTTAGATTTAAAGATTTAATAAGGAGAAAAGATTTATGTTATCAGGAGAACAAGTGGAAAGAACTTCCAACGCAGACAGTTGCCAGGCAATCGCAACATCTCAAGAAACAATACAAACTGTTACCACCTATACCACCGGCACAGTAGCTACAACACCTGTACGCAGAACATTTGAAGAACAAAAACCATTCATCTTCGGAATTGTAGGTTTCGCAGTATTGTACATTATTACACTCATCATTACCCGGATCATAAAGAATCAATTAGTACGTTAAAACAATCCCATGGATATCCATCAAGAATTAAAAGAGCTATCTAAATTCCTGTCGGAGTACTCTACCAGCCTTATGGCCGTAGGAGTACAAACCTCACGTATTGTACGCAACACCGCACGCATAGCCGAATCATTCGGATTCCTCTGCGATATGACGATCTTTCAGAAAACCATCATTATGACATTGCGTGACGCCGACAACTCACATTCATACAGTACCGTGAACAAAATAAACATAATAAAACAAGCCACCGGAATGATTCACTAACAATGTCATTCCGATGGCTGTCCCCTTTAAACACCTTTAAACAAAATGAAAAAAATATGCCTCAACTAACTAAACTAACTAACCCTTAGAGGCATATTTTAGATTTACGATTGAACGATTTACGATTCTATGATTGAAATAACCCCAATTATAAACTGTAAAGTGTCTAATCGTAAATTTTTTCTTTATTTACGAGCCTCAGCAATGTAACCCAATGCTTCAGCACATTTAGCTGTAACATAAGCCCAGTCTTCGGCAGCTACTTTATCCTTCGGGAAGAGTTTAGAACCCATACCTACGCAGAATACGCCAGCCTTAATCCAGGCAGTCAGATTTTCTTTAGTCGGCTCAACTCCGCCGGTCACCATTAATTTAGACCATGACATCGGAGCCATCAGACCTTTTACAAAATTAGGACCATATACATCACCCGGGAATACTTTACAGAGATCACAACCTACCTCCTGTGCGAAACCCACTTCTGATACAGAACCACATCCCGGAGTATAAGCTACCAGACGACGGTTACAGATCTTAGCGATTTCAGGGTTAAACAACGGACCCACTACGAAGTTAGCACCTAACTGAATATACAGTGCAGCTGTAGCCGGATCAACGATAGAGCCAATACCCATAGCCATTTCCGGACATTCCTTTGCTGCAAATTTCACTATTTCAGCAAATACTTCATGAGCAAAGTCACCACGATTCGTGAATTCGAAAGCACGAACACCACCTTCATAACAAGCCTTTACTACTTTTTTTGCAATTTCTGCATCTTTATGGTAGAATACAGGAACCATACCGGTTGAACCAATCTTGTTCAGAACCGCTATTTTATCAAATTTTGCCATCTTCTTATTTACAATTTGACGATTTACTATTTACTATTTAAATGTTTTGCATATCAGACAATTTACTATTTATTGAGTTTGGCTTTCATTGTTGTTATAGAACTAACTATAATTTTAAGTAGTTCTTTATTCTCTTCATATAAAGCAGACAATAAATCTGACTTTATCATTTGAATTTCCATAATCAACTCCAACCAATATAATGTTTCATCTAACTCTTCCTCCACTATTTTCAGTTTATTCAAAAAGTCTTTATCTGACTTACCCAAACATGCAGCTCTATAATTTGCAGCAGGCGATGTTCCCGAACGAATAATCTGATTACCAATTGCTCGGCCAGCAGGAGTATTAGGTAATTTATCTACTAATTTAATAACACGTACGGCTAAATTCTTCAGCCTCATTTTCATTTCCTCTGCGGTCATTAGCCCTGGCATTAAATAGTAAATAGTAAATTGTCCAATAGTCAATCTCCTTATCTTTGCACGCGTCCGCTTGCATCACCTCCTGCCAGCGCTTCTACCTCTTCTACTGATACAAGGTTGAAGTCACCATTGATAGTGTGTTTCAATGCAGAAGCAGCAACAGCAAATTCAAGAGCCTCGCCCTGGTTCGGTTTCGTCATCAAGCCATGGATGATACCTCCGGAGAATGAGTCACCACCACCTACACGGTCGATGATAGGATCAATATCATAACGCTTTGAAGTATAGAACTCCTGACCATTGTAAATCATAGCTTTCCAGCCGTTGTGTGTAGCAGAGAAAGATTCACGCAATGTAGAAATTACATATTTGAATCCAAACTCTTTCATCATCTGCTGGAAGATACCTTTGTAACCTTCAGCATCCGTATGTCCTGCTTCAACATCAGCATCCGGCTTGAAACCCAGACAGAGTTCTGCATCTTCTTCATTACCAATACATACATCTACATATTTCATTAACGGCTTCATGATAGACTGTGCTTTTTCTTTAGTCCATAGTTTCTTACGGAAATTCAAGTCTACAGAAACTGTAACGCCATGACGTTTTGCAGCCTCACAAGCCAAACGAGTCAGTTCAGCAGCTTTATCAGAGATAGCCGGAGTGATACCAGACCAATGGAACCAGTCAGCACCTTCCATAATAGCGTCAAAATCAAAATCAGCGGCATCAGCTTCAGCGATAGAAGAATGAGCACGGTCATAGATTACTTTACTTGGACGCATAGAAGCTCCAGTTTCAAGATAATAGATACCTACGCGATCACCACCACGGGCAATAAAGTCCGTCTTTACACCATATTTACGCAATGCATTTACAGCAGACTGACCGATTTCGTGTTTAGGCAATTTTGATACGAAGTATGCATCGTGGCCATAGTTTGCACAGCTCACTGCAACGTTGGCTTCTCCACCACCGTATACTACATCAAAAGAGTCAGATTGAACAAAACGAGTGTTACCCGGAGTTGATAATCTAAGCATGATTTCGCCTAACGTAACGACTTTCTTTCCCATAATTCTATGTTTTAATGAAATAAGTAATTAATATTATTAAGTTTCAATTTATCATTATAAGCCTATTTTACAGCTTAACACGCTGATACTATGCTATATATACAAACAACAAATGTACACCACATAGCTTTCGTGTGCGGGCACAAAGATACAACAATTTTCGTAATTACAAAAATTGTTATATATTTGTGTCGAAAATATTAATATTATTATTGTGTACGAGCACAATATTGATTTACGATTTGATCATTTACGATTTACGATTGATAAAACTTCGTTCATTCAACCATAAGTCTGATGTCTTTTCAATCGTAAATCGCAAACAGTCAAATCGTAAATATGAATAAGTTGCCTGATAGAATCAGAATCAAAGATATCGCCCGTCTGGCCGATGTATCAGTAGGAACAGTAGACCGCGTCATTCATGGACGCAGCGGAGTTTCCGAATCAAGCCGGAAACGCGTTGAAGAGATCCTAAAACAGTTGGACTATCAGCCCAATATGTATGCAAGTGCATTAGCTTCCAATAAAAAGTATTCTTTTGCGTGTCTCCTCCCTCAACATTTAGAGGGGGAATACTGGACAGATGTAGAAAAAGGTATCAGTAAGGCACTCAGTACTTATTCGGATTTCAATACCACAGTAAAAACAACCTATTATGATCCTTATGATTACCAGTCATTCGTTAATGCAAGTGACGCTATTATAGCACAGCATCCGGATGGAGTGATGGTAGCACCTACCGTACGCGAATATACCCGGATTTTCACCGGACAATTAGCAGAACTGGATATACCTTATATATATATAGACTCAAATATTAAGGATATCCCCCCACTGGCTTTCTTCGGACAAAACTCACGCCAAAGCGGATACTTTGCTGCACGCATGCTGATGTTACTGGCAGGAAACGAAAAAGAGATCGCCATCTTCCGCAAAATACATGAAGGTATCGTAGGGTCCAATCAGCAGGAGAACAGAGAAAAAGGATTCAGACAATATATGAAAGAACATCACCCTGCATGCAATATATTAGAACTGGACCTTCATGCCGAACGTAATGATGAAGATGCTCTCATGTTGGACAACTTCTTCCGGGAACATCCTACGGTGCGCAACGGAATCACATTCAACTCGAAAGTGTACATCGTTGGAGAATATCTGCAAACCCGGGAAAAGAATAATTTCAATCTGATCGGTTATGACCTTTTGGAACGAAATGTAGCTTGCCTGAAACAAGGAAGCGTATATTTCCTTATAGCACAGCAACCAGAACTACAAGGATACAACGGTATCAAGGCATTATGCGATCATCTTATTTTCAAAAAAGAGGTAAATTGCATTAACTATATGCCTATTGATCTGTTAACAGTAGAAACAATTGACTATTACAGCAATAAATAAAAAAGGTTCTTCAATCGTAAAAACAGTAAATATAAATAAGCATCATGGAAACAAAGTATCTAAAAATCAACCCAGCTGACAACGTAGCCGTAGCTATCGTTAACCTATCCGCAGGAGAGAAACTTTCAGTAGATGGCATTGAGATAATCCTGAACGAAGATGTTCCGGCCGGGCATAAGTTTGCCTTGAAAAACTTTGCTGAAGGAGAGGACGTCATCAAGTACGGTTATCCTATCGGTCATGCCAAAATGGCAAAGAAGCAGGGTGATTGGATGAATGAAAATAATATAAAGACCAACCTGGCCGGACTTCTGGAATATACTTATAATCCGGTAGAGGTATCACTCGATATTCCAAAGAAAGATCTGACCTTCAAAGGATATCGTCGTAAAAATGGCGATGTAGGTGTACGTAATGAGATATGGATTATTCCTACCGTAGGCTGTGTCAATGGTATTATCAATCAGTTGGCCGAAGGTTTACGCCGTGAAACGGAAGGTGAAGGCGTGGATGCCATCGTAGCTTTTCCACACAACTACGGTTGTTCACAATTGGGTGACGACCACGAAAATACAAAGAAAATCCTTCGCGATATGGTACTTCACCCCAATGCAGGTGCAGTGCTTATTGTAGGATTGGGATGTGAAAACAATCAACCGGATGTATTCCGTGAATTTCTGGGTGACTATGATCAGGACCGTGTGAAGTTTATGGTTACTCAGAAAGTGGGTGACGAATACGAAGAAGGTATGGCAATCCTGCGCGAGCTTTACGCTAAGGCTTCTAAAGACGAGCGTACCGAAGTTCCTCTGTCAGAATTGCGTGTAGGCTTAAAATGCGGTGGTTCTGATGGTTTCTCCGGCATTACAGCCAATCCATTGTTAGGCATGTTCTCAGACTTCCTTATAGCACAAGGTGGTACAAGTGTATTAACTGAAGTCCCTGAAATGTTTGGTGCCGAAACAATTTTGATGAACCGTTGTCACAACAAAGAGTTATTCCAGGAAACCGTTAAACTAATTAATGATTTTAAAGAATACTTCCTCTCGCATGGTGAACCTGTAGGAGAAAACCCCTCACCGGGAAATAAAGCCGGAGGTATTTCTACACTGGAAGATAAAGCACTGGGATGTACGCAGAAATGCGGTAAGAGTTATGTAGAAGGTGTATTACCTTACGGAGAACGCTTACAGGTGAAAGGTCTCAACTTGCTTTCTGCACCAGGCAATGATCTGGTGGCAGCCACTGCCCTTGCTTCCTGCGGTTGCCATATGGTGTTGTTTACTACCGGACGCGGCACTCCGTTTGGTACCTACGTACCTACTATGAAAATCTCT
>QWCY01003059.1_pt1 | contig 19983 bp, 16 predicted proteins | sample 1972631 | NCBI WGS metagenome assembly QWCY01 (sample SAMN09866696, study PRJNA288562) | Human gut metagenome isolate pre1_stool, whole genome shotgun sequencing... | isolation source: gut | host: Homo sapiens | place: USA: California
TTATAGATATTTAGCTCTCTGAAATTCTAAAAAATCAAGTAATTTTAAGGTGAGGTGGAATTTACCCCTGCACTGGAATTTACTTTTTCAAGTTAGCCGGAAAGTCATCCTTTCAAGAAATGAAATTTCCTACCCTGCCATTAAAAATACTTTGGATTGCCCCATAAATTTCGACGGCGAAGATCAATATATTCACTATACGCCCGGTCTAATATCTGCTTTTCATTAGAAAACTTTAACAGATGATAAGCCTCGTGAAACTTATAATATCCGGAATCCACAAAATATTCTTCCTGTTGCGGTCTACTGTAATAACTGTCTGCCATCATCAAGTACCAATGTACATCTTTGACAACAGTGTCTCCTGCCGCAGTAAACGAATACTGGCTCTTTCCAACGTAGCTGATGATACTGGCATCAGCACCACTCTCTTCCTTTACTTCACGGAGTGCCGTTTCTTTATACTCTTCGCCAAGTTCCACAGTCCCTTTCGGCAGAACCCATCCTTCGTAACGATTTCTGTAATTCTTGTACAAAAGCAATATCTTGCCTCTGTGTATCACCACACCGCCACAACTGGTTGCTTCTATCATTGCATTTCCTCCTTCGTGCGGTTACTTTTCTTGCGTATAGTATACTATCATTCTACCATAAATGCAATGCTAACCATTATTTCGAAAGGTACTCCCGAAACATCTTTTTTGCAATCGGAACCGCGTATTTTCCGCCGGTTCCGGCACCTTCCACAACAATACTGACAACTAATTTTGGATGATTACTCGGTGCAAATCCGACAAACCATGCATGTGTTGTACCATCCGAATCCGCCTCCGCAGAACCGGTCTTTCCTGCCACCTGATACGCAGATGTCTTTAGCAGCGTTCCCGTTCCTTCATTTACCACTTTTTCCATCATTCCGGTCATTGCTTCCGTAACCCATTCATCCACGAGTTTTCCCTGTGACTTCGGCTTATACTGCTTAACGATACGTCCATCCGCACTTTCTACACGGTCTACCACATATGGTTTCATCATCTCGCCACCGTTTGCAACCATCGCAGTGATCATTGCGTTTTCTAATGGCGTGATCAACGTCTTACCCTGTCCGATCGCTGTCTGCGTCACTTCTGCAGCATCTGACTTGGCATTCAACGCAAATCGACTCTTGTTAGCCTCAAACTCCACAGATGGTTTTTGATTAAAATAAAGCTTCTCACAAAACTTACGGTAGGCATTAAGATCGAGTCTTGTTCCAATGTCTGCAAAGGCACCGTTGCAAGACTTTGCAAATGCAGTTGGCAGGGACAGTCTTCCATGCCATTCTCTGCTATAGCAGTTGATCCTGCTGCCGGAAAACACTTTGGTTCCTTTGCAGCGATAACGATACTCCTTATAGCTATCCGGATTTTCCATCATATATTCCATCGCTGTCACAATCTTAAACGTAGATCCTGGCGGATAAAGTCCCTGCGATGCACGATTGACTAATTTAGATTCTTCCTCATCGTCCCGAACCAGCGATTGCCAGTTTTTTAAGACAGTGTTCGGATCATAAGCCGGTTTAGAAACCATCGCCAAGATCTTGCCGGTATCCGGCTCTAAAGCTACGACTGCTCCACGGTAATCTCCAAGTGCATCGTACGCCACTCTTTGCAATCCCGCATCCAACGTCGTATAGACCGAATCGCCCATATTTTTTTCACCGCGCAATGTATTGCCAAGCTGTGTAAACGGATTCACGTGTGATGTCAGCATCGGATAACACTGCGACAGCTCAATTCCTGTCATACTATTATCCGTTCTCCCCACAACATGACAAAATTTCTTTTTTTCCGGATACGATCGGTATTCGTTGCCGTCATCATCCGTCACAGTCTCCGCAAGCACCTCACCGTCCTGAGAATAAATACTTCCCTTCGTAATCTTTTCTGCTAATATCTTCTGGCGTTTATTGTGTGAATTATTAATTACTTTTTCACTGTCCACTGCCGTAAAATACGCCAAATATCCCGCCATCGCCAAAAACAAAGTCACAAAGGCATATGTGATAAATAAAATCTGTCTATTGCCTCGTTTGCGCTCTTTTTGAAGCTGCTTCTGTGCCTGTTTATCGGACCTGCGTCTGGCTGAGGCGCTTTCTCTTGGCGGATGTATTTCGTCCACGCTGTTCTTTCTGATATTGCTCCTTCGACCCATCTTGATCCTCCTCTTCAAAATTCAACACATACATCCCTTGTATAATGCAAAACAGTATGATCGTGCTCATCACAGAACTTCCGCCATAACTTATCAACGGTAATGTAACTCCTGTCGATGGAATAAATTTAGTAACTCCACCAATCGTCAAAAACACTTGAAAAATATATTCTACCGCTAATCCAAGGGCTGTCAGCTTATAGAAACGTCTTTTCATCTTGAGTGCAATGTTTACAAACAATACAAAGCAGCTGATCTCTACCAATATCAGACAGATTGCAAAAATAACACCCAACTCCTCGCAGATTGCCGAAAAAATAAAATCACTGGATGCCACCGGAATAGAATTCGGCATTCCCTCTCCAAGACCCATGCCAAACCACCCACCAGTGCCTATGGCAAATAGTGATCTTGCAACCTGATATCCCTCATTGTCAATCGTACTCCATGGATCCTGCCATGCAAGCACACGAACCTGAACATGTGAAAAGAGTCTCCACGCCACGACTGCTGCCAAAGTTCCCGCTGCCAATGCTGAGATCAAATACAACGAATTTTGACTTGCCACATACAATACGATCACATAGGTGATAAAAAAGATCAACGCTGCACCAAGATCCTTTTGCACAACAAGTATCAACACATGTGCAGCCGCTGCTACAGAAACCTTGACCACATCAACAAACTGCACAGAGCGCGCTAACAGTGCTGCTACAAAAAACACAAAAATAATCTTTACAAATTCTGAAGGCTGCATCGCAAAACCTCCGATCTGAATCCAGTTTTTTGCACCATACCGCTCCACACCGATCACAAAAACAAGTGCTAACATTGCCAGACCGATTCCAGCATACCACCACCCAAACCGGTCAAAATAAGAAAACCGTTCGATCATCCACGGTATAAACAGACCTGCCACGCAGATCACCGACGCAAAGATCATTTGCCGCATTGCAAAATCCATATTCAATCGCTCGATCATCAAAAATCCAATTGTAAGCAACATTAACATATTGTTCATCACTAACTTGGACAGGTTCTGATACACATAGGAATACGCCTTGTCCACCAACACCAAAAAAACGACCTGTGCCACATAGAAAAGAACAATTTTTATCGACAGACTGTTCAAAAATAATACTAGCGAACAGATAAAATGTATCGTAAACATGATCTTTTTCTGTCGTCTGTATATTTCCTCTTTGCGCTCCATGTTTTTGCCAATAAATACTGTAAAACAATGCCATGTATAAACCGCAAAAACAATAATGATAATATATTTTGATATTCCCACTAATACGGAATGCAGTACCGCGATCGCATCTACATTACCAAATATACTCATTAATTTCTGCGCCGCTTCCTTTTTATCCATACCGATAACCATACCCTTCCATTTCTGTGCAGACCGACTGTCTGCCGACACTGGTCTGCCTTTTATTACTGTATTCCCTACTGAATCCCTGCATCGAAATGTCCACGACAGTGATCCCGGATGATTTCATCCTTTAGCACTGCATGTACCTCTTCTGCCGTCTCTGTGGTAAATTCAAAGCGCACCTGATGCACTTCTTCCCAAAATTCCCGCTCCATAGAGCATGGTATTTGAAACGGTTCCTCCCGATATATTATATTATAACAATATTTGCAACAGTTGCGTACAATATACCGCCTTCCCTTTTCTCCCGCAAATACTTTTGCCATCGCCTTACCAGAGTTCTTCAGACAGGCTTTTATATTGCGGAAAATACACTGTGCCGATACCATCAACGGAATCCTGCCATAGCAGATCCACTGCATATCCCTTCCGTCTGTTACAGCCGCAAGTTCACGCTTTGTCAGCTCCCACGGTGCCGTAAACTGTGTAATTCCCTGTTCCCGCCACCAGACAGCTGCCTCCGAATTCATAATATACATATTGGCATCCAGACGAATCCTCTCCGGTTTTACTCCTATATCACATAACAGTTGGTATCCCTCTTGACTGCGAACCAGATAACCGTCCGGTGAAACATTCTTTAATAGTGCCCGATACTCCGTGATCGCCTGCGCACGGAGTATCGTCGGCAACGCAAGTACCGCCCGCTTCTTACTTTCCTTAATCCGCTGCAACAGCACCTCGATCACTGCATTATCAAACCATTCTTCCCTCAGGATCACTTCCTGTATACAATCGTGCTGTAAGACGGCATACAACTGCTTCTCATCGGATACCGCCGCACTTTGCTGCACATCCTTTGGGTCTCTAAGTTCTGAAATCAAGGCATCTTCTTGTGCGCCTGCCTTGATCTCTGCCTGCATCTGCCTGATCCGCTCTTCGTCAACCTCCCGGCTGCCGAGACGTTCCAAGCGATCCTGCAGACCCGTCAAAGCATTTCTTCGCAGTTTCTTAAATTCCCCAATCGGGACAAAGACGTCCGCTCCCAGATCAACGTCGAGACTTCCCCATTCAAACGGTGTCTCCCCGGTCTGGGATAACACTCTGACAACGTCTTCTTTGGCAACAGCACGCTTCACCGCATTCTCCGCAATCATTCCTGTTACCGCAAATATTTCATTTTCATATTCACACTGCAGGAGGATTGGCTCTCCGGCAACAATTCGGATCTGCCCATTTATAGTAAGCTTCGGTGTGCTCTCTACGAAATCTTGCCGTATTTTCTCTAACAATACCTGATGTCTGGTACGAAACACCCGATCACCCTTCGCAATCCGGCAGCCTTTCTGATAGCGCGTCTGCACAAGCTCACCCGCATGATATGAAGATCCCGTCGTGTATTCATAGATACTGACACCGTCCGCACCGCGAAATTCTAACACATCCTGTGCAAATATCGGACGTTCCAATCGATAACGCACCTGATGTTTATCCACATCCTGCACTGTTCCCACACAAACGCCTCCATGCTTTGGACGCTTATCCGCTAACATCTGCTCCGGCTTTTCCTCGAGATAGCCATCAGTAAATCCTTCTCGATTGTATATTTCGGCAAGCTTACGTAGATCATCTTCCCACTCTGCCGCATGCTCCTGCTGCCAGACCCGATATCTTGCAGAACCCAGTTCCAAATACAGATCCCGGTATTTGCGATACATAGCTGTCACATACGCCGTATACTCCGGCCGCTTCATTCTGCCTTCGATCTTGAACGAATCGATCCCTGCCTCGATCATCTCTCCGAGCAAAGGTAGTGCGCACAACTCCTTTGGGCTTAACAGATAACGTTTGCTGCCATCTATATCATATTGCATTCTGCACGGCTGTGCGCAGCGTCCTCTGTTACCACTACGACCACCCTGCATACTGCTCATCAAACATTGACCGGAATAGCAATAGCACAATGCACCATGTACAAACACTTCCAACTCCATCTTCGTCTGCTGCCGCATTTGCTGCAGTTCCGTCAGCGACAGTTCTCTTGCCGGAACGATCCGCGTTACACCGTAAGCAGCTAATCGATCATCCACTCCCATACCGGAGGTCAAGGTCATTTGCGTACTTGCATGAATATCCAGATCCGGGAAGCACTGATGGATCACTCGTAAAACGCCCATATCCTGCACGATCACAGCGTCAAGCCCCGCCTCGTAATACGGCCGCAAAAACGTAGGAAGGCTTTGCAATTCCTGTTCCTTCAACAGGGTGTTTACCGTCATATAAAGCTTTACTCCGTACAAGTGACAATATCGTATCGCTGCCACCATTTCATCCTCTTCCGGATTCTGAGCATATGCTCTGGCACCAAACTTGGACCCTCCCATATACACAGCATCACAGCCTGCGGCTACTGCCGCTTTAAGGCTCTCCATCGATCCTGCCGGAGCAAGGATCTCAGGCACTCCTATTCTGCGTTTTGTTCTATTCTGCATCATCCAGTTCTCCATACTTTAAGAAAGAAGGGACTGTTGTGCATAGACCCAGTCCCTCTCCAATTATCGTTATATTTATTACCGTCTTTTCTTGCGACTGCTGCGCGACGTTTTCCTGGCAGGCTCTTTCTTGCCGATTGTTGCTGCTATCTCTTGCCCGATTTCTTCCGGACTTTTGGCCTCCTCAGCAACATTGTCTGTCTGTTCCACTGTTACCGCCGCTTCTGTATCCTCTGAATGCGTCACATCTTCGGCGACATCCTGTTTCTCAACGGTCTCCTCTTTGTCTGCATTTTCCGGAGCAGTCTGCTGTGTAGCTGTCAACTCTGCAGATGGTTTAGTATCTGCAGCCACATCTACTGTCTCTTCCTTTTGCACAACTTCTTTAGCAATCTCTTTCCGCAGCTGCTCTAACTCTGTCTCCAAGCGAATCGCTCGATGTTCTTCGGATTCTTTTTCCTGCTCAAGCTTCTTAACGGCATCTTTGGCTTCTTGAAGTTCCCGCTGCATCGATATCATCTCGTGTTTCATATCAAACAGCTCTTTTTCCATATCTTCATTATCCTGCTTAAGCTCCCGGATCGTGTTCTGTGCTTTCTGATAATCATCGGAAAGATTAATAGCAAGCAAGACATTCTTAAGCTCCGTCTCAAGTCTTGCATAACCCTCCTGTGCACGAAACTCTGCTATCTTGCCATTGATATGCATCGCAATGCGCTGTAAATAATCACTGCTTTCATAACCACTTAACGTATATGGCTTACCGCCGATCACCACTTCGACATCAATCTTTTTATTCATCGATCTCCTCATCCCTTTCTTCCGGTGCCTCTTGTGGCTCTTCCTCTTCCATTGCATTCACACCGGTAAGTTCCGCCTTATTGTGGCGAATAATATCCAAATGACCGCGAAGTGCTGTCTCTAGTGCTCTGGAATTGCTTACTGCACTCTCGCATGCTCTGGCGATCGCTTTTTCTGCCATCTCTAACATATCTGTCGTATAATAAATAGCTCCATTGCCAATTTCTTCGGCCTGACGTCTTGCCGTATCAATGATCGCCTGTGCCTCTGCATTCGCACGCGCTACCGTCTCTTCTGCCTGCTGATATGCTTCCTGCATGATCGCATGTTCCTCTACCATTGCTTTGTACTGCTCCTGCGCATCCAACTTGATCGCATCCGCTTTTGCCTCAGCATCCTCCAAAATGGCATCTCGCTGACTGAGCATTTTCTGATAACGCGTAATCTCCTCCGGTACATCACGGCGCAGATCATCTAACAGATCATACAGATCATTCTTCGGCACAACAACCTTGGACTGTGATAACGCCTGCGGTTTACAACTCTCAACAAATGCATAAATATCTTCGATTTTTTGTTCAATTCTACTGCTTACCATATGTACCTCCTTGCGGCATATTGCCTGTTTATATTATCTGTTATCTGTGTTCCTATCCAACAAAAACTGCTGTACAGAAGGCGGCACCAATCCGGTGATGTCTCCACCAAACTGAATAATTTCTTTAACACCACTGGAACTGATATAAGAATGTTCCGGCGAAGTCGCCAAAAATACCGTATCTACCTGTGCATTCAAATGACGGTTTGTCTGTGCCAACGGCAATTCATACTCAAAATCTGCCGCAGTACGCAAACCTCGGATCACTGCGCAGGCATCCATCTTATCTACAAAATCAATCAACAATCCATCAAAAGCTTCTATGCGCACGCCCGGAATCTCTGCTGTCAACTCCTGCAGTAGAGATACCCTCTCTGCCACTGTGCAAAGCGGCTGCTTGGCTGCATTGCGAAGCACACCAACAATAACTTCATCGAACATTTTGGCAGAACGCACGATCAAATCCATATGTCCTACCGTCACCGGATCAAAACTTCCGGGAAATACTGCTCTGTTCATAGTCTTCTTGTCCCTCATTTTCTGATTCTCTACGCCTCTGTCTCACCAGGTACCCGCAAAAAGACATGACGATTCGTCTTATACTCTTTGATACGCTCTACCTCGCAGCCCAGCTCATACATATAATCTACATCCGTATCTAACGCTGTCTCGACGATGATCAAAGATCCGGCTTTCACCAGAGAAGACTGCAGCAAATATGGTACGATCCTCTCTTCCAGATCCAAATGGTACGGCGGATCCATAAAGATAATATCAAACGATTGTCCTGCCTGTTCCAAACGGCGCAGAGCCTGCATCACGTCCATCGGCATGACCCGTGATCTGTCATCCATCTTCGTATGCTGTACATTCTGCTTAATGCAGCGGACCGCCTCCCGATCTTTCTCTACCATAACCGCTTCCTTTGCGCCACGGCTAAGCGCCTCGATCGCTATTCCGCCACTTCCGCTAAACAAATCTAAAAAACGGCATCCTGCAATGTCCCATTGCAATATATTAAATAATGTCTCCTTAATGCGATTCGTAGTAGGTCTGGTATTCTTTCCAGACGGAACGATCAAATTAAAGCCTCGCACGGAACCAGCCACTACTCTCATATTAATCCAATCCTCATTTCTCGTATTATATATATAAAGTGCATCGTAATAAGTGACCTTGTAACGTCACTCTGCTGCACCCCATTTTAGCATAATCATGCGATGTGGTCAAACAACTTCCACATCTTCACGCTGAATTTTCATCAAATCTTCACGACTTGGTGCAGACAGTCTGACAAGACGATTTGCCTGATTGATCACGATCTTTTCAAACAGATTACGAATTCCTCTGGCATTTCCAAATACATTCCACTCTTCTTCCGTTTTTGCCTGCAACGACAAAAGCACCGCCTCTCTGGCAGATTCTTCCAATTGCAGTCCAGCCTTATCGGCCATTGCATCTAGGATCGCTATGAGCTCTTCCTTCGAATAATCCGGAAAATCGATAAATTTGTTAAATCGCGATACTAAACCCGTATTGCATTTCAAAAATGACTGCATTTCTTCTGTATAACCTGCCACAATGACGATCAGATCATCGCGGTGGTCTTCCATCAATTTTACTAATGTATCCACTGCTTCCATACCAAAATCATTCGGAACATCAGGATTGACCAGGGCATATGCTTCATCAATAAAAAGAATCCCCCCAACTGCCTGCTCGACCAATTCGTGCACCTTAAGTGCCGTCTGGCCGACATATCCTGCCACAAGCCCGGAGCGGTCCGTTTCAATAAAGGTTCCCTTGGATAAGATCCCAAGCTCCCGATAGATTTGTGCCACCAATCTTGCCACCGTCGTTTTGCCGGTTCCCGGTGCACCGGTAAATACCATGTGATATGACATATCCATTTGCGGAAGTCCCATCGTTTCCCGAAGCTTGCGAATACGGATCAAGTTAACCAGAGACCGGATCTCATCCTTTACCCCCTGCAAACCAACCAACGCATTCAGCTCATCTAACAGGCATTGCAGACGCTCCTCCTGCTCTTTGCGTTCTGCCTCCTCACGTTCCTGAATACGTTTTTTAACTGCCTGAAACTGCTTACGCGCCATTTCCTGCTGTAACTGTTCCTCCAGCTTGTCCTGCCTTACATTCCATTCATTGCTCGCCTGTGCGGCTGCCGGTGACTCTGCCATCACTTCTGCAGACTGCTTTTTTACCGGGACATGCAGCCATCTTGTATCATCTAGAATGTCCGTCCCATATAATTTGTGAAACAGATACTCTTCCGTATTCCAAGCATCCTTTGTATCCACAAATACACTTACCCTGTCATAAAATTCACGTACAAACCGGCGCGTCAGAACACTTTCCCGATCCACCATATACGCCATACACAAAATGATATTGACAAAGGAATCCAAAAACTGCTCTCCGGTATGCTGAATATATTCATCGTCATAAGCTGCACACAGCTGTAAAAGCACCGGTGGGAATCCGCAAAATCGTCTGCACTCCTCAATCAACTCTCCGGTCACAGGGATCTCCGGTGAAACTGCTAATAGATTGGAATCCGTGATAATAGCAATATACTCTCTATCGCTTTCTGTCACAATGCCCTCTGCCGCTGCAAAAGTCACTAGTACAGACTGCACGTAACGATCTAAGATCATTTTAGCGGACTGTTTCATAACCTGTCTTGCCTGCTCCCAGAGACCGCTGCGTTCCAAATTTTCGCAAAAAAGGCATAGCCGGTCATAGTTTGACCGCCCAATCTGCAGTAATCTATCTGTCGTATACCCTGCCTGCACCATATGCAACCTCCCTTACCGTTCCAACACACAATTAAATTAAGTGTACTATTTTTACCTTCAAAATGCAATGTTCTTACAAAAAGATCTCGTCGGTGTAGGTTTGTATTTTTTCACGCAATCCCTGATACTTTTTGCACATTTCTATTATATCCGTCCGCTTAAATCCAGCCGCCGCTTCATTTGCCTGTTTTAGTATTGCTGCATCCTGATAAATATCTGCCAGCTTAAAATTCAAGTCTCCACTCTGTCGGATGCCAAACAGATCCCCGGGGCCGCGCAGTTTCAAATCTTCTTCTGCAACCAGGAATCCATCATTGGACTGCTCTAGCACCTGCAGTCTCTGCTTCGTTTCTTTGGAAGGTTTGCCCATCATAAAAATACAATAAGACTGCGCCGAACCTCTTCCGACACGTCCACGAAGCTGATGTAACTGCGCCAAACCAAACCGTTCTGCATTTTCGACCATCATCACTGTGGCATTTGGCACATTGATACCAACTTCGATCACCGTCGTAGATACCAAAACATCAATCGCTCCAGAGACAAATCGCTCCATGATCTCATTTTTTTGTGCCGGTTTCATCTTGCCATGCAGCACTTCGATCCGTATCTTAGTCGACATCTCTTCCCGCAGTGTCTGAGCATAATCCGTGACATTTTCCGCCTCCATATTCTCGCTTTCCTCCACCATCGGACAGATCACATATGCTTGATGCCCTTTTTCTACTTCTTTCTCAATGAATCGATACGACTGCGGACGATATCCGGTATCCACAACACAGTTTTGAATTGGAAGTCTACCCTTAGGAAGTCCTTTGATAACTGAAATATCCAGTTCTCCGTATAAAATGATCGCTAACGTGCGTGGGATCGGTGTGGCACTCATGACCAACATATGTGGTGTATGCCCTTTTGCATAAAAACTTTCGCGCTGACGCACACCAAAACGGTGCTGTTCATCGGTGACGATCATCGCAAGATCCTTATACTCTACCTTATCCTGAATGAGTGCCTGCGTTCCTACGACAATATCAATCTCTCCCGCGGCGATCTGAGCCTGCATATCGCGCTTTGCCGCTGCCGTCATAGAACCGGTCAAAAGACCGACTCGAACCTGCAAGGGATCAAACATTTCGCAAAATGTCTCATAATGCTGCTCTGCCAACACTTCTGTCGGCACCATGATCGCCCCTTGATGTCCCTGCTCCACAGCTATTAGCAACGCAATCTGTGCAACAATGGTTTTACCGGATCCAACATCGCCCTGGATCAATCGATTCATCACAAATCCTGATGAAACATCTGCCGCGATCTCGTCCACTGCCTGTTTCTGTCCCTCTGTCAGCTCATAAGGAAGGTTCTCTAGCAGTGCAAATACTTTATCCCCCGGATGCAGTATATAGTCTGATGGTTTTTGATGACGATTTTGTTTCATCTGATGCATTGCCAGCGTAAATAAAAAGAACTCCTCAAAAACCAAACGGTTCCTTGCAGCAAAAAAATCCGCTTCCTTTGACGGAAAATGAATATCCTGCAACGCTTTTTTATGCAGCACAAGATTATATTTTTTACGCATATCCAGCGGAAGGAACTCTGCATCCAACTCAGCCTGCGATAGTGCTTGATCTACAGCTTTTTTGATCGCATTGTTTGTCAGTCCCGCTGTCAATGGGTACAACGGCTGCAAGCGGTACAACATACTGTGGTATTCCTCATATTGCAGCATTTTGGGCTGCTGCAACATCAGACGTCCCCGTTTTGATATAACTTTTCCTCGCAAAAGATAATGTGTTCCCATTTTAAGAGAACGGAGTAAATATGGCATATTAAACCAACTCACTGGAATAGAGCCACTGGAATCCCTCATCGTACAGCTTACAATCTTAAGATTACGCACATAACTGATCTTAGGCTTAGCTGCCAAGCTTACATCCAGAACGATCACATTTCCGTCCACCGCTTCCGATACCGGCTGTACCGGCTTATACACATCATATTGTCTGGGATAATGAGCAAGCAGATCTCCGATCGTATAAATTCCCAGCTTTGCATACAAACTTTCTGCTTTTTGTCCCACCCCTTTTATATTGCGTATACTATCCCTCTCTCTCAACGATGTCTCCTCCCTCCGTAGCTCGAAAATCATCCATCACTTTACAGTTACTCCGGCTTTAGAAGATTTAAAGTCTCTATTGAAAAAGGATCATCACGCTGCTCTGTCCGACCAGTATGACAACCCTTTCTCGAAAACGTTTCTTAATACTCGCTTATTACTCTACAGAAATAAAGTAAGAATATACCGGCTGACCACCGTACTGTACTTCTACTTCAACATCTTCATGTGTGTTCTCAATATCCTCTGCAAGCTGCTCTGCCTGTTTCTTCGTTGCATCACTGCCATAATACAGACTGACTAACTCAGAGTCCTCATCTAACAGAGACTCGATCAATTCCTTTGCTGTACCTTGCAGATCACTGCCAACCGATACGATCGTCTTATCAGTAAGGCCCATAAAGTCACCCTGCTTAATATCTTTGCCATCCATATTCGTATCACGAACCGCATACGTAACCTGACCGGATTTGATCAATTGCATCTCTTCTTCCATAGATTCTGCATTTTCTGCAGCAGATCTTCCACTGACAAAACTGATCATTGCAGCAATTCCCTGCGGAATATTTTTGGACGGAACGACGTACACTTCCTTATCTTCTGTCAGATTCTTTGCCTGATTTGCTGCCAAAATAATATTTCCATTATTTGGCAAAACAAAGATATTATCTGCATTCACCTGCTCAATTGCAGATAATACATCATCCGTACTTGGGTTCATTGTCTGTCCGCCTTCGATCACATAATCCACTCCAAGATCACGGAAAATATCTGCCAATCCATCTCCGGCTGCTACGGCAATAAAACCATTTTCTTTACGTGGCTCCTCTTTCTTTGGTGCGCTTGCCGACTCGGACGCTTTCTGTGCATCTCGTATCACCTTTTCCTGATGCTCCTCACGCATATTGTCAATCTTCATGCTGGTCAAAGAACCATACGTAAGTGCTTTCTGAATCGCCAGACCCGGATCATTGGTGTGTACATGTACCTTTACAATATCATCATCAGCTACTACTACAACGCAGTCACCGATCTTCTGCAAATATTCCTTAAGCTGACTCTCGACTACATCTTCGCCGCGCTCCAGCATAATGATAAATTCCGTACAATAACCAAAGCGGATATCCTCTTCTTCAGAAGCGCCGACAGATCCATTAACCACGCGGGTTGCTGTACCTGTATTCACTGTGAAATCCGTTGCCTTACCCTTCAAGGCATCGAGCGCACCGCGAATAAATGTCATCAAACCTTCCCCGCCAGAATCAACAACTCCCGCCTGCTTCAGTACCGGCAGCAATTCCGGTGTCTGCAGCAATGCTCCCTCCATTTCAGCAGCGACTTCATCGCAGAATTTGATAATATCGTCCGTATCTCCGTTCACTAACAGATCCATCGACTTGTCCGCTCCTGCCTTTGCAACGGTAAGGATCGTACCCTCTTTCGGTTTCATGACTGCTTTGTATGCCGTTTCTGCAGCATGCTGCACGCCATTTCCTAACGCTGTCACATCGATAATATCTAATCCCTTTAATTCTTTGACAAAACCGCGAAAGATCTGGGACATGATAACGCCGGAATTTCCTCTTGCTCCTCTAAGTGAACCACTGGAAATCGCTTTACCCAATTCGGTCAATGTCGGATTCTGAAGATTGGCTACATCTTTCGCTGCAGCCATTATGGTCATCGTCATATTCGTTCCGGTATCTCCATCCGGTACCGGAAATACATTCAATTCATTAATATATTCCTTCTTCGCCTCTAAACCCTTTGCTCCTGCCAAAAACATTTTCTGCAACATCTTTGCATCAATTGTCTGAACGCTCACTGCTTTAATCCTCCTTGTGTTTGCAAATCGGTAAATTAATCTTCATCTACAATACGAACACCTTCAACGATGACGTTAATCTGTTCTACTTCCATTCCGGTAAAAGTTTCTATCTTATAGCGTACATGCTCAAGCACGTTTTGAGCAACCGCGCGGATACTTACACCATATGCTACAATAATATGAAGTTCCACTTTGATACGGTTGTCCACAACATATACATTCACACCGCGTCCTGCATTCTCTTTCTTTAGGAGCTTGATCACGCCATCTTTTACATTAACGGCCGCCATGCCCACGATACCAATACATTCTGCTGTCGCAGCCCCGGCATATTTTGCTAAAACATCACGGTCAATAATAATGTTGCCCATTTTTGCATTCATTTTGCCTTTCATAAATACTCCTCCATTTCTATGCTGTTACATCTTAAATATGTTTTATTCAAGATTTAAAATCTTTGTCATATACTAACATTAAGATACACTGTATTAGTATATCCTATTCTACACAATTGTGCAAGCGAGGGGTTTTATGCGTCATATGATTGGTTTTATATTGTTTTGGATCGCCATCGGCATGACAATCATGTTTTTTATTTCAAACGCTGTTATTGCCGTATTGATCATCCTGCTCTGCCTTGTCTTAGGCTATAATTTATTCTGTTCATAGAAGCAAAGCCCGCGCTTTGCTTCTGCAAGAATTGCTAAAGCAATTCTTGTTGGCTGCACACTACATAACAGCAATATTTGCTGTCCGCTAGAAAAGCAAAGCCCGCGCTTTGCTTCTGCAAGAATTGCCAAAGCAATTCTTGTTGGCTGCACACTACATAACAGCAATATTTGCTGTCCGCTAGAAAAGCAAGAAAAAGGACCGGGAATAATCCCGATCCTGTGGATTCTCATATAAAAGGTGATTGCGATTATGCACGCTCTACAGCTCCAGAACGTAAACATCCTGTACATACTGGCATTTTCTTGGTTCCACCATTCACCTTTACACGAACAGACTTAATGTTCGGCTTCCACATCTTGTTGCTTCTTCTATGTGAATGACTCACCTTGTTTCCGAAGTGAACACTCTTTCCACATACTGCACACTTTGCCATCGTAAGCACCTCCTTACCTTTATTCCTGATGGTCTCATTTATCCTGTCATTTCTGTCAGTGTTATTAGCACAACATGAACATAATACCAAAAATCAAACAAAAATGCAAGAACAAAATTTAATTTTTTGCTTTTTGCGCTTTTTCCTTTTTGGAAGGAACATATTTGTCCAAAAGATCAGGAACCATATCCAATACTTTTGTAATGCTATCCTGATTTTTTACATTGACAAGCTTCGTCTCACCATTACGGATCACTAAGATCGCACTCGGCTGGATCTTTCCACCCATACCTCCGGCACTGTTTTCTTTCTTGCCCGGCTCTGCGAAAGCACCTGCAGCCACACCAAAGCTAACGTCCACCAGTGGCAAAATGATCGTTCCATCATCAAATTTCACGGCATCACCCACAACGGTCTTTCCGGTAATAAATCCATCCATCCCCTGAAATAAGGATCCTACATTTGCGTTAAAAGAATTGTCTGCCATTTACTTTTCCTCCTTCCACTTCTCCCATTCGTGTAGAAGCTTTCTGCCATCTTTATTTTTTATTATGCGCCACGCAATACAAATTAATGTAATCATGCGGATTCTTCCACGAAATGAAACATTCCCCTCTATGCGTTTCTGCTCAAAATCCGGAATGATCTGTACTCCGTTCCCATACCATGCATAAAAAAGTGCGAGCACTCCCAGCAGCTCACCGGTAGAACACGGATCTCCGGTTCCAAATATTACTTTACCGCGCATACGCCGCGGATGTATTTGTTTCCATAAATGTATCACATTCTCTTTGACGATGCAAATAAATGCTTTTCCCGCATCACTGCGCAAAATATCAACCAGATCCTGCACAGAATGTACTTTTTTCTTAATCTTTCGCACAATCTTTATTACATTTTGAAGCCAAAGAAACAACTGTCGGATCCCCCGCGGCTTTTTCTCTCTTTCATCAGCCTGCCTAAAAGCCGATTGCTCTTCTCTTTGATCAGTTGTCTGCTTAGAAGCAATCTGCTCTTCTGTCTTGTCAGACTGCTTCTTAGGAACATTCTGCTCTTCTGCCTTCTCAGCTTTTCGTTTCTGTGCTTTTGGGGCAGAAGACTTTTTAGAACGGCGTTTTTTATGTGCGCCGTCACTGCGCAGGATCGGCACGCCAAAAACACGGACTTTCCACTGCAGATCCTTTTCAGTGATCAGGATTGGCACACGAAGCACAACACCTAACCATCGAATACTGATCTGTGCTTTTTTATCATCGAACGAGATCTTTCCGCAGTAACGCACTGCCGCAAACAATATCGCCAGTGCCACGATAACAAGTACCGCCAAAAGGATCCCTATCACTTTTGCTATGGTAACCAAAACCAATAATATGATCTTTTCCATCGCCCGGTCTGTCACCTCCCCGTAAAATAAGCACGGATCGCATCGGAATCAACGCTCCCTCGATCACGATAGACATCCGTGATCATTTGCTGCAACAGCTCCACAGCACTGTCATAAGAGGCCGCCAGCCCCACTACTTGTACACCGCATTCCTTTTCATAGCGGAACCATAGCGTTCTCGACGCATAGATTTCCAGGCTGTTCGCAGGATTACGCCCCAGCACTACACAAAAGCATCCACGCAGCCCCTTTTTCTCGACCCGTTTCCGGTATCGAGCCGGATGTCTGGCCACCTTATCATCGGTATACAACTTCTCATCCCACCAGATCATAACACCTCCGCCTTTCCGCACTGCTACTTATCATACTTCCTCCAACTTTACATACCTATAGTCGCTATCGAACCACATATTGCTTATTATATCAGCAATATGTGAGCCTAAAGCAATAGTGGGTATGCAAAGTTGGATGTGATTACCGGATCATTTCGAGGATCAGTTGTTTGGATGCATACTTTTCTGCTTCATCGTCACATTGGTTCAGTGCGTTCATCATGTAGTCTGCGATCTCCTGTGCACTCTTGAAAAAGGTTGGTAATTTTTCCACAGTGGCGGCCATGATGGCACGGCGAAACATACGGCTGCGTCCTTGAAATAACTCTTTCAGTTCACTAAGCAGCTTTTCTGTTTCCTGCTCTGCGATCTCTGCCGTAACGATCCCTGCTGATTCCTGACTCTCCAATGGTGCAAAGACACTGCTCGAATTAAGCTGTGACAAATGATGCAGTTTGATAAAAGCATCACTAAGCCCTGCTGCCTCAATTTCCTCTGCTCGTCCTTCCAATAGTTCATCCAGTGCCGCTTCCGCTACATTAACAGACTGATATAACTTTTCCTGTTGACCTTCAACCGCAGGAAGCTTCTCGGCAAGCCAATTTAAGCGATCCTCTTCTGTCAAAAGATCCTCCCTCTGCCAAAGATCAATCTCTTTTTCCAAAAAGAGTGCATTGATGCCTCGGATCACATCATCTACTACCGTCATTTTCTCTTCATCAACACAATAAGGTTCTGTCACCACTAACGTATACACACCATTGATAATCTGTCCAATCTGCATATACAGATCAGATAGATCATTGAGCTTTGAAGCACTGACTCGTACTTTTTCTGCGTACAATTCATATAATGTGCGATCCATATGCTCGTAGTCTGCTTCCATCAATTCCTGAAGCACACCGGCAAATTCCGTAAAATACTGTTCCTGTGCAGGATGCTTATACAACATGGCACTGGTACGGAACATATACAAAAATCCCTCCAATGATTCTATCTCACTGCCCTTATAAACAGAAATGCAGTTTTTGATCAGATCAAAATAATGAGAACGGGTCATTCGCATCGGAAGCTGTCCCAGTACCACGCGTAAATTATCATTGATCGTCACATTATCATTTGAACCAAAGATAAAATTCATAACCTCCTGTGCAAATGCAGTGTCTTCCGGCAAAACTTCTTTCTCATCAAACCGATATTGAATACGGTTTAAAATATATTCATATACGACAAAGCAGTCCACATATCCGGTTAACACCTGCATACGGTCGATCACTTCCGTACGCATTGCTAAAATATGATCGACCAACTGTTTTCTCTGTGTATCATCCAATGTATCAGACATCGCCTGTCCCACTGTCTCATTCAAAGAAGTGATCATTTCCTTTGCCATCGCAATATATGGGTTGATATCTTCTGTGACCACCTCGTAAAACATGTAATATTCCATCATCAATTTGATCCTTGTATATCCATCATGAAGGATCATGCTCTGCTTCAGATATTCTGGTAACAGATCCCCAACTTCTTTATTACTATGTAATTTATTGACACACTCTCGTAACTTATTGCTCATATTTTTACCTTTCTATTCCGTGATGACCTGACATCCATATTCTGTCAGATCATCAAATTTATGACATTTTTACCACCCTGTTCCTGATCAAATTACCAAGTCTGTAACAATACCCAACTATCAAACCATTTCAAATACTTGGTTGCAAATGCCGGATCGATCGCAAGCCCGGACAACACCGGATAAAATAGGATAAATAACCCGATCGCACAGGCAACATAGACATAGATCGCCGGTTTGATCTTTGGTTTCCATTGTGCCAGCTTAAAGAAACTGTATCCCACCATAGCGGCAACGAAAGGTACGCTTGGAAAATAATGATAAATAAATACCACACGGCTTACCAAGAACCAAGGTGCATACTGCGACAGATACCCGATCAGCAAAAATCCGGCCTTACGGTCTTTCTCTTTCCACAGCAGATACAGCATATAAAACGCTGCCGGAATGCCGGCCCACCAAACAAGTGGATTACCAAAGGCACTGATACCCTCACGCAGATTGCCAATCGTTCCGGAATAATACCAGATCGGTCTTGTCATGATCGGCCACTCATACCATTTGGAAGAATACGGATGATCCGCTTTCAAAGCAGAGTGATAATCGAACATCGTTTTCTGTGCATTGATCACGCGCGTCAATAAGTTATGGTCTGTTCCATCATTAAATGGAATATAAGACAATATATAAATGATCGCCGGAACTGCCACAAAAAAGACGCAACAGAATCCAATCGTCTTCCAAAAATAACTGCTAAAATGATCAATAATATACGCATGTGAAATACCATTCGTCTGACCGCGTGGTGTCTTGCAGGCAATGACATATTCACGATATCTGCGATACATATGCAGGAAGAACAATATACACAGACCTACCGAGGAATAAATTCCGGTCCACTTACTGGCCCAGCTAAGCCCCATTGCAACACCGCAAAGTCCAAGCGGTATGAATGTCTTTTGCAGCTTTGTGTCGTAAAAACTCTTCTGCAGATAGCAGTACATGAAGTAATACGACAACATAATAAACAGTGTAACAAACACATCGATCGTCGCTATTCTTGTCTGCACGAAATGCATAAAGTCAAACGCAAACAATAACGTTGTCACAATGCTGATCCATTCCTTGTTGAAGAAACGTTTGGCAAACAAATAAATGATCGGAACCATAAATACTCCGAATAAGGTTCCCATAAAACGCCATCCGAATGGATTCATTCCAAACATGAGTACACCGCAGGCGATGAATATTTTACCAAGTGGCGGATGCGTGTTTTCATAACAGTACAGCTTATGTATCATCTCGTATGCCGTACGTCCATGATAGATCTCATCAAAGTACGTACCGTTCATTGCACTGGCACG
>QWCY01004033.1_pt1 | contig 19913 bp, 8 predicted proteins | sample 1972631 | NCBI WGS metagenome assembly QWCY01 (sample SAMN09866696, study PRJNA288562) | Human gut metagenome isolate pre1_stool, whole genome shotgun sequencing... | isolation source: gut | host: Homo sapiens | place: USA: California
CATCAACCAGGTGGAAATCCAGCGTGGGCTTACCACCAGCGGGACGGCAATCTTTTTGCCGTTCCGTGCCTGTGAGGTATTCCAGCCCAAAGGCGTTTACTACGGGTTAAATGCCACCACAAACCGGATGATTCTGGCCGACCGCAAAACGCTTAAATGCCCCAACGGAGTGGTGCTGGGCACCCCTGGCTCCGGTAAGTCCTTTAGCTGTAAGCGTGAAGCAGCGGACGTATATCTGCACACCACGGATGACATTTTGTTCCTTGACCCGGAGCATGAATATATTTCCCTGTGCCAGCAGCTTTCGGGGCAGATTATCCGCCTTGCCCCTGACAGTGACGATTATATCAACCCTCTGGATGTGGATTTGACCACGGACACCGGCGAGAACCCGCTTCTGATGAAAGCGGACTTTATCATGTCATTCTGTGAATTGATTTTGTCTGCTTCCCAGGGCGGCTTGAAGCCGATTGAAAAATCGGTCATTGACCGCTGTATCCCCAAAATCTACCGCCAGTATATCAAAGACTCCAGACCGGAAAATATGCCGATCCTGGGGGATTTGTATGAGTGCCTGCGGGCACAGCAGGAGGAACAGGCACAGGAGCTTGCCACGGCGTTAGAGTTGTATGTGACCGGTTCGTTGAATTACCTGAACCATCGAACCAATGTCAACATCAACAACCGTGTGGTTTGCTATGACATCAGCGCCCTGGGACAGAACCTGAAAAAGCCTGGTATGCTGACCGTCCAGAATAATATCTGGCAACGTACCACCGTGAACCGCTACGCCGGAAAGACCACACGCATTTACTTAGATGAGTTCCATCTACTTTTAAAGGAGCCGCAGACGGCAGCCTATACCGCAGAAATCTACAAACGCTTTCGTAAGTGGAATGGGATTCCGACGGCCCTGACTCAAAATGTGAAAGACTTGTTGGACAGCCCGGAGATTGAAAATATCCTGGAAAACAGCGATTTTATCCTGATGTTAAACCAGGCGGCCAGCGACCGGAACATCCTGGCACAACGTCTTGGTATCTCCCCCCAGGAGCTGGCGCACATCACGAACAGCGGAGCCGGTGAGGGGCTGTTGTTCTTTGGGAATAAGATCATTCCGTTTGTCGATAAGTTCCCCACGGATACGAAACTGTATCGGGTTATGACCACGAAGCCTGCGGATTTGGCAGCATAAGGAGGTCTGCCATGAAGAAAAAAGCCAACATTTACGATGCTGACGATGTGGAGCGCAGTAAGCGGCTGAATTTTACCCCGGAGGAACGGGCTGCCCGTGCGGAACATAAGGCTGAGGTTCTGGGTACGAAGCTGGAAACGGCGAAAAAGAAAGTGCCTAGGAAGAAAAAGCTGCGCCTGCAAAAAGAACTTGACCCCGAAAAAAGCAAGCTAAAGCACACGCTCCGGTTTGAGGAGGTGGAGAAAAAAAGTGGCCAGGAAGCCCTGCCGAAAAAAGCGGGCAGGCGCATGGTACAGAGTGCCAGTGCCGCCGTCCACTCCAAACTTCATCAGGTCGAGGAGGAAAATGTGGGCACGAAAGCCGCCCACCGGACAGAGCTTGCTTCTGAAGGGGCTGCCACCCTCGCCAGCCATGAAATCCGCAAGTATCGGCAGAACGCCCCTTATAAGCGGGTGGAGAAACTGGAAGCCCAGGTCAATCGGGCGAATGTCAGCGCCGCTTACCATGCCGCTGTCCGTGATAACCCGGAATTGCAGGAAAGCATGGTCAAGCGGCTTATTCAGAAACAGCGGATTAAGCGCCAGTATGCTAAAGAATATCGGAAAGCAAAGCAAGCGGAGAAACAGGGTTCGGCGGTTGTTCAGAAAGCAAAGGATATGTTTGGCAGCATCGGTCAGACTGTGGTGACTGCGGTACAGGAGCATAAGGGCGGGCTGGTGATGGCTGGCGCTATTACCATGCTGATTATTATGGTGTTTTCGTCCCTTTCTTCCTGCTCTGTGATGATGGATGGAGCCATGAGCGCTGTGCTGGGCACTTCCTACACTTCGGAAGATCCCGACATCATTCAGACAGAAGCCAACTACACCGCCCTGGAAACCGCTCTGCAAAATGAGCTGGCGAACATCGAGCGCACCTACCCCGGCTATGATGAATACCGGTACGATGTGGACAGCATCGGACATAACCCCAATGAACTGATTTCCTATCTGACGGCAAAGTTTGATGCTTTTACCCCTGCCCAGGTGCAGGCAGAACTGGAAGCCATGTTTGACAAACAGTACAGCCTGACTACCCGTGAAGTGGTGGAGATCAGAACCCGCACCGTTACTTCTACCGATCCGGAAACCGGGGAAACCACGGAGGATGAGGAAGAATACGAGTATTACATCTTCTATGTGACCCTGCGGAATAAGGGGTTTGGGACAGTTGCCCTGGAGAACTTAGACGAGGAACAGAAAGAACGCTACACGGCTACGCTTTCCCTAAAGGGCAACAAGCCCTATTTGTTCGGCGGCGATATTTACGCCAATGAAAGCGCCGGGGAAGATTACGACATTCCGGGGGAAGCCCTGGCTGACCCAGATTTTGCCGCACTGATCGCAGAGGCCGAAAAATACTTAGGATTCCCCTACGTCTGGGGCGGTTCTTCCCCAAGCACCAGTTTTGATTGCAGCGGGTTTGTCTGCTACGTTTATACGCACAGCGGTGTCCACAACCTGCCCCGTACCACCGCCCAGGGTATTTATAACCAATGCGCCCATATCCCCATGTCAGAGGCCAGACCTGGCGACATCATTTTCTTTACCGGAACTTACAACTCCCCAGGGCCTGTGAGCCATGTGGGAATTTACGTCGGCAATAATATGATGATCCACTGCGGCAATCCGATCCAGTATGCAAGGACTGACAGCAGTTATTGGTTGCAGCATTTCTACGCCATAGGCAGATTAAATTAAGGAGGTGATCTTTTATTAAAATAGGATTGATTGATGTGGATGGGCACAGATGGCCGAACCTGTGCCTGATGAAACTTTCCGCTTATCACAAAGCAAGGGGAGATACTGTGGAATGGTATGATGAACGGAAGCATTATGACCTTGTCTACATGAGCCGGGTATTTACGGACAGTTATTCCAGAGATTATACCGGAATCGTCCACGCCGATCAGATCATGCGTGGCGGTACGGGATATGATTTAAAGAACCGGCTACCTTGGGAAGTGGAACATACCAGGCCAGATTATTCCCTGTACCCGCAGTTTTCAGGAACTGCCTATGGATTTTTGTCACGGGGTTGTCCCCGTGGCTGTGGGTTCTGTATTGTGGGCGAAAAAGAGGGCCGGAAATCTAAGGCTGTTGCTAATCTTTCCGAGTTCTGGTCTGGAGAAAAAGAAATCAAATTGTTGGATGCTAACCTACTGGCTTGCCCGGACTGGAAACGGCTGTTAGCCCAGCTTGCGGACAGTCGGGCGCTGGTGGATTTTACCCAAGGACTTGATATTCGTCTTATGACACCGGAAAAAGTGGATGCCCTAAATAAGGTGCGGACAAAAATGCTGCACTTTGCATGGGATAACCCGGAGGATGATCTGACTGGCTACTTTCGTGAATTTGCAAAACTCACAAACGTACAAGACTGTCGAAAACGGCGAGTGTATGTGCTGACAAATTACGGGAGCAGCCATGAGCAGGATTTGTACCGGATTTATACTCTGCGTGACTTGGGTTATGACCCGTATGTGATGATTTACGAAAAGTCCACCGCACCGCCTGTCACAAGAAAGTTACAACAATGGGTAAACAATAAGCGGCTGTTCTGGGCTGTGCCGAATTTCAGCGAATTTGACTCAAGCAGCCGGAAAAAGAAAAAGGAGGTTTTTGATTTGGGTAACAAGTTGCAAAAAGTCTTGTCGGAGATCGACAAGACAAAAGAAAAAATCGCTGTGCATCAGACTCGGCTTAGGGAGTTGGAACAGCAGAAAACTGAACTGGAAAATATGGAGATTGTCGGTATGGTTCGTGGGCTGGATGTGGCCCCGGAGGAACTGGCAGCATTTATTAAGGCGTTCCGTGGCTCTAAAGCCGGGGCGCCTGATTTTATGGAAAGGGAGGATAACAAACATGAAGAATCTGAACAGGAAGCGGAGTAAGAGGCTGCTCGGAATGGCTTGCCTGACACTCTCATTCTTTCTTTTTACTATGCCCCTTTTGGGGATGGCTGCGGCGGATACCGTATCAGGCAGTAAGGAGAATACCGATGCCTGCAAAGGGCAGGCGGCAGAACCGAACACGCTGCCATGCTTTTGTGAGAAGAAATGCACCAAGGACGATCACAATATCGAGTGCCCTGCCTGTGCCACCGCTCTGGATTTGTGTATCGCTCCCCCGGCAGACGAACCGGCAGCCTGTGTCTGCACGGATCTGTGCCAGGATGGTGCGGTAAATCCTGACTGTGCCGCCTGCCAGTCTGACAGGGCACAGTGTATCGGAAAAGCCCCGGAGAAGCCGGGGGAACCGGAACAGCCTACGGAACCGGATAAACCTGCGGAACCGGATAAACCCACAGAGCCGGAGCCACCTGCCGAGCCGGAAAAATGCAACTGCACCGATAAATGTGCTGCTGGTGCGGTCAATACGGACTGCGTGATCTGCAAGAACGACCTGACAAAGTGTGAGGGCAAGGAGCCGGAAATGGCTGACCCCAAGTTTACCATTTCCATTCTTACCCCGGATGGCTGGTACACCAATAAGGCAAACGTGGAAATCCGCATCAAGGATGTCAATAAAACCGGCTGGGACACTGTGGAAGCCAAGATTAACAGCGGCGGCAGTTGGATTGACCTGACGGATGATCTGGTGGATAAAGACAAGGTATCCCTGGAGATCTCCGAAAACTGCACCATTTATGTGACAGTGACTGATAAAAACGGAAAGTCCCACACCAAGAACCGTTACATTGAGGTCTTTGACCGGGAAGCCCCTACCGTCCGTGCGGGGATTGACGGTGAGCTGCTTCGTGTGGAAGCAAGCGACGATTTTTCCGGCGTGGATAAAATTTATGTTTGCGGCAACTCCTTTTCCAAGCTGAATAACGGTACGCTGGATATTCGGCTGAAAGACTATGCGGACAATTACGAGCAGATCACAATCCAGGCGACTGACCATGCCGGAAATAAAAGCCGCATGACCCAGCTCAACAATCCCTATTATGAGGAACCAAAAAAGGACAGTGATAAGGCTTCCGGTTCCCCCGCAAGCCCGACTGCTCCCACCACACCGATTACAACGCCTACGGGCGGCGGCACCGGCACTACCCTCCAGCAGACTGGCACCGACATGACTGCTCCCACCGGGCAGACAGCAAAGCCCACAGGCGGTACCACTTCTTCCAATAAGACGGATACTGAAAAAGACCCGTCTGCGGTAAGCCCGGTTGCCACGGAGGAAACCGAGGATAACCCGTTTACCCCGGATGGAAGTGCCACGGTGGTTGATAATGCTACCGATGAACAGGGCAAAGAGTTTTATACCATTATGACACCGGATGAAAACGTGTTTTATCTTATCATCGACAAGCAGCGTGACAGCGAAAATGTGTACTTCCTCAATGCTGTGACGGAAAGTGACCTGATGGCATTGGCACAAAAAGACACGGACGGCCAGACCGTCACACCGACCGCACCGGCAGAGCCGGGACCTGCCGCTCCTGCCGAACCGGAGCAACCGGCAGAACCGGAAACACCGGAATCCGAACCGGAGCAGCCTGCCCCTAAGAGCAATAACAGCATGATGTTCCTTGTGATCGTGATGGCGCTTGCGGCTGGCGGCCTGGGCTATTACTTTAAGGTTTATAAGCCGAAGCATGAGCTGGACGATGCTGAGGACATTGACGATTTTGAGTTTGAGGGGCCGGAAGAACTCACGATCAACGAAGATGAGGAAGCAACCGGCGAGGAAGCTGTCCAGGAGGAATTTTCCGAGGAAGAAGAAGCCGAACAGCGCAGGCTTTATGAGGAAGATAACGAGGACATTCCCATCGAGGGTGACGATGACCTTGTTTTCTGATAACCCCGGACTGGAACGGATGATGCAGCAGAAACCCGCTGGGCGGCGGATGTCGGAGGAAAGGCCGGCACCTGCCCCCGATTCCCCCTGCTATGACTGTGGTTATGGCAGGGGGCGGCGCTGTGTGGGTATCTGCTACAAGAAGCTGATGAGCGAAAGGAGGAAAACTGCTTGAAGCTTGTAATTGCAGAAAAGCCCAGTGTGGCGCAGAGTTTAGCCGCCGTGTTGGGCGCAAAGGAACGAGAGCAGGGATATTTGCAGGGCAACGGCTATGTGGTGTCCTGGTGTGTGGGGCATCTCATTGGGCTGGCGGCGGCTGACGCTTACGATGCCAGGTATTCCAAGTGGTGCTATGAGGATCTGCCCATTATCCCGAAAGAATGGAAATACACAGTGGCACCGGATAAAAAGGAACAGTATGAGGTGCTGGTTTCCCTGATGAACCGCCCTGATGTGGAAAGTCTTGTGTGTGCTACGGATGCGGGGCGCGAGGGGGAACTGATTTTCCGTCTGGTTTACGACCATGCCGGATGCAGAAAACCTTTTGAACGCTTGTGGATCAGCAGCATGGAAGATTCCGCAATCCGGGAGGGTTTTGAGAACCTGCGCCCCGGCACGGATTACGACCTTTTGTATGAAGCTGCCCTGTGCCGTGCCAAAGCGGACTGGCTGGTGGGAATTTCCGGCACCAGGCTGTTTTCTACTCTGTACCGGAAAACTTTGAACATCGGCAGGGTTATGACCCCGACCCTTGCCCTGGTGGTGGATCGGGAAACTGCCATTTCCGATTTTAAAAAGGAAAAGTTCTATACGGTGGTGCTGGACTGCGGAAAGTTTACCGCTGCCAGTGAACGGTGTGAGAACCGCAAAGCCGCCGACCACCTTTCGGCCGCCTGCAGCACGCAGGCGGCTGTTGTTCAGTCCGTAGAAAAGAAACAAAAATCCACCCAGCCGCCCAAACTCTATGACCTGACTTCGCTTCAGCGGGACGGGAACCGACTGTTTGGCTACACTGCCCAGCAGGTGCTTGATTACGCCCAGGCACTGTATGAGAAAAAGCTGCTGACCTATCCCCGCACGGACTCTAACTATCTGACGGAGGATATGAAAGATACCATTCCGGGGCTGTGTGGGCTGGCGGCATCCGCCCTGCCGTTCTCTGTGACGGTTCCCAATGTGGATGCGTCCCGCGTCATCAATAACAGCAAGGTCAGCGACCACCACGCATTACTGCCCACAAAGCAGATTTCCGGTGCTGACCTTTCCTCACTTCCCGCTGGGGAGCGCAATATCCTGACGTTAGTAACGGTGCGGCTTTTGTGCGCTGTGGGAGAAAAGCATCTTTATGAGGATACTGCCGCCGTTCTTCTCTGCGGCGGTGTTTCCTTTACGGCAAAGGGGCGTGTGGTGGTGTCGCCTGGTTTTAAGGCGGTGGAACAGGTTTTCTTTGCCACTCTGAAAAAGAAACCGGAGGACGATTCCAAAGATGAGGATGCGAAAGCCCTGCCGCCGCTTACAGAGGGACAGACCTTTGAAAAGGTCAAAGCGTCCACTAAAGAGGGAACCACCAGCCCACCCCGGCACTTCACGGAAGATCTGCTTTTATCGGCTATGGAACATGCCAGTGCCGAAGAATTTGCCGAGATTGAGGGCGCAGAGCGCACGGGCCTGGGTACACCGGCCACTCGTGCCGGTGTCCTGGAAAAGCTAGTGCATGGCGGTTTTTTGGAGCGCAAGGGCAGGCAGCTTCTTCCCACAAAAAAGGGATTCAACCTGATTGTAGTGTTGCCGGACAGCGTGAAGTCTGCCAAACTGACCGCCCAGTGGGAAACTGATTTAAAGGCTGTGGAGCGTGGCGAACAGGCTTCCGATGTGTTTATGGGGAGCATTGAGCAGATGGTGTCGGAACTGGTTGCCCAGTACAGTGCTGTCAAAGCGGATACTTCCCTGTTTCAACAGAGAGAGGTCATTGGAAAATGCCCTCGCTGCGGCTCTGATGTGCTGGAGGGCAAGAAGAATTTCTACTGTTCCAACCGGGAGTGCCAGTTTTCCATGTGGAAAGACGACCGCTTTTTCACTTCCAAGCACAAAGAGCTGACCAAACCGATGGCGGCGGCGCTCTTAAAGAATGGGCGTATCAAGATGAAAGGGCTGTTCAGCGAGAAAAAAGGCGTACTCTATGATGCTGTGGTGGTTCTGGCGGATACCGGCGAAAAGTATGTGAATTACAAGATCGAGCTGCCGCCCAGACCGAAAACCAAAGGAAAGGAGTAAACTATGGCGGATGTAAACCAGAATGAGGCAAAAACTCCGTCCCCGGAGGAGATTCATGAACTGGCAGTTGCCTTTGACCAGTTCGGGGAGGATTTTGATCCTTACGAGTATATGGACACCGTCGAGGACAAAGCTCAGAATATCCAGGACATGGAAACGGTGCTGCTGGAGGAAAAAACGGGTGGACTGAAAAACTATCTTCTGGGATTTATCGACGATGGCCGTGATTCCCAGGCGGTGCAGGCAGCGCAGGAACTGGTAAGGCGGCTGGGAGAAATTGCTCCGCAAAATGATCTGCGAACCGCCGAAATGAGCATGGAGCAAAACTGCAACATGATCGATGGCATTATCAACAACCTGCCGAATCCGGAGGAAGTCGGATTGTCCATTGACGGCGGCTCCCGCTACCTGGCAATCCAGACCTGTGACAGCGGTTACGACTACACCTTTTTCAACCAGGATTTTCAGGAATTGGACGGTGGGCAGCTTGACAACCCGGAATTTTCCATGTCAAGGGCAATCTATGAACTGCTCTCTGAGGAGAATTTGCAGGAGGCAAAGCTGGAAGCCCTGGACTATGCGTTTTTAGCGGAACGGGCGGAAGCTGCCGAAAAGGAAAAGCGTACGGCGGTGCTGGCAGAACAGGCAATGCAGGAACCAAAGTCGGAAACGCCGCTTTTGCGGGTTGTGCCGGTCAACCGGTTTGAGCGGTACATCGAACCCGGTGAGATTACCCAGGATCAGTACATTGTCAAGGGCGGTATCGTTTTAACTCCCTGTGCGTCTAATCCTGATTTTTATGAGTCTTCCAACCGGAGGGTAAGCGGCAGCTACATTGACGCCCATATTTATGAGGTTGCCGAGTGGAGCAAACGGGGCAAGCCTATTGCATTTCGTGTGGTGGAGAGCGCGCCGGTGGAGAACCCCTTTGAGCCGGTGGGCAAAGAAATTGCCATTGCCCAGTCTGGCGGGATTCCCTGCGGCCTGGTCTATAAGCATGAAATGGAGGGCTTTGTCCTTGCTGACAAGACCGTGCTGCTTCAGAAAGAACGGGACGCCCACGGAAACTACTACGGCGGTGTCAGTCTGGATGGCATGATGTTCAAGATTCCGAAGATGTATGCCCCTGTCGCCTATGAAACCAACAGGATCACCGCTTTTAAGCAGATGCGGGAAAAAGATTTTTCCAGGGAGCAGCCGCCAAAGAAACCGGAGAAAAAGCCCTCTATCCGGGAACAGATTGCAAAGAAACCGGAACAGCATACGGCATCCAAGCCCCCGGCAAAGCGGAAAGATCTGGAGAGGTAATGCCTATGAGATTGACAAAGTATGAGCAGGAAACGATCATTCTCTTTAATGAGAGTGAAGCCGCTGCTACGGTTTATACCTACAACACTGGCTTGCAGAACACGCTGAACAGCTTGTGCCAGAGCCACCCGGCGCAGGTCACGCAGACTGGCGACAATGGCTATGGCGGCCTGACATTCTCACTTCCCAAGAAGTGGGTCAAGATTGCCCCGCCCAGGGTGTTGTCTGAAGCACAGAAAAAGGTTTTGGAGGATATGAACCGGAAAAATAAAGAGCGGAAACAACAATAATCATTCATCGGCGGTCGGTGTGGTTTCGCACTGCACTGGCCGCTTTTTCTTTTGAAAGGAGGTCACAATGGCAGACAGATGGTTTCTGTATATTTCCGAGCTGGCACAGAAAGCCCAGCAGGAAGTAACGAAAACACCGGAAAACTGGCAGAAGTTTCTGACCACGGCATCCCGGTTTTATAAAAGCTATGATTTTGACGACCAGCTCCTAATCTATATCCAGCGTCCCAATGCTGTCGCCTGTGCGGACATCGAAACATGGAATGATAAGATGCACCGTTGGGTCAATGCCGGTTCCAACGCTATTGGCTTGATCCGCAAGGGCACCGGCGGCAGGCCCTATATCCAGAACGTCCATGATGTTTCCGATACCCATAGGGTAAAAGGCGGCAAAGACCCGTGGCTCTGGAGAATGGAGGAATCCTATCACGCTCCGGTCATGGAACGGCTGGCAAAGGCGTTTGGCATCCCGGAGGGCGGCGACTTGGGCGAATGTCTGATGGAAGCTGCTTCAAATGTGGTGGAGGAACACTACGGGGAATATCTCCGTGACCTGAGTTATGAGGTGGAGGACAGCTTTTTAGAGGGGCTGGACGATCACAACATTGAGGTCATCTTCCGTGACACCATAAAAGCCAGCGTCCAGTATGCGGTTTTAACCCGCTGCGGAATGGATGCTTCCCTTTATATCGACGCTGACGATCTGCGTGGCATTACCAACTTTAATAACGTGGGCACCCTGGCTTGCCTGGGCACTGTTACCGCCGAAGCCAACCGCACCATTTTAATGGAGATTGGCGAAGTAGTAAAAAATATCCAACTGGAACAGGTTAAACAGGCGAAAAAAAGCCTTGCCAAACAGCAAGAGGTGTCCTATAATAAGAATGAACAGTTTAACAATTTAAAGCGTGAAAGGAGCGATGAACATGAGCGAATTGACATACACCAACCGGAACGGCTATCAGATCCCGAACATCGTGATGGACAGCAGGGAGAACGAGCCGAAAACCCTGACCCGGTACGGCAGGGCGAGGGAGAAATACCTGATGGAACACCGGAAAGCAGCTTACACGGCGATGCTGCTGAAAGGAACTTTGTGGACACATCTGACGGAGATCGACCAGGCGGCGAACCAGCAGGTAGAGAACCTGATGGCGGAACTGGCGATGAGCGAGGGCGTGACGGAGGAGCTGAAAGCCGCCAATCAGATGGAATGGGTACAGCGGATGAACAACATCCGTCAGAGAGCCGAGGAGATCATGATGGCAGACCTGATTTACAGCTAAATACAGAACCCCAGACGGCAGGCGGTGAGCCTGCCGTTTTATCGTCTGTGGAGATGAACGGCCCGTTTTCCGATGCCAGCCCATCGTTTACACAAATGTCCTTGTTCCCCACCGTGGAGGAACAGATTGAACAGATCGCCCAGTCACAAGCGGAGGTAAGCACCCCAGCTTTTTCTGTGGGTATGGTGCCGGAGCAGGCAATCGACCGGATTTTGTCTGCCGGAACCAATGATCCTGCCGGGGCGCTTCGTACTTATGCCCAGTATCAGGCTGGCGCTCCTGCCGGAGAAATGGCGGTGTTTTTACGCAAAGAGTTCGGCACCGGCGGGCGTGGATTTACCATAGACGGCGCTTCCTATGCGGTTTGGTTTGATGAAAACGGGCTTTTCATCAACAGCGGTAAAAGCGCCCGTTATGACAAAGAAAGCCTGCATCTGCCCTGGACAACGGTGGAAAGCCGCATTCGCCGGCTGGTGGAAACCGGCAAATACCTTTCTGTGGAACAGGCAAGTCAGGTCAGAGGGAATGAATTTAAGGAACTGGCGGCACAGCTTTGGTATCTTCGGCAGGATTTTGGCGATGGGGCAAAGGAAGCCGGACTTCTCCCCACTGTGGATGAAATTTATATGCAGAGAGGCGGTTTTCCGGAAGCCACGGATAAACTGGAAAAGCTATTGCAACCCCCGGAACAGTTGGCGGCTGTTGTGGAGGAAATGGAGGGCTTCTGTGATGTCTACCAGGAGAACCGGGAAATCCTGCGGTTCCATTTTCACCGTCCCAATGCCATTTTACACCGGCTTAAGCAGGCGCAGATCCCGACAGAAGTCTTTCCCCTGGATGAGCATTTCAAGGAAGAACGCCCCACTTTCATCACAGAGGATGAAATCAATGAGGTGCTTGCCCCTGGCGGAAGTTATTCGGACAGTAAACTGGCAACGTATGTTTTTTTCCAAAACCACACAGACCGCAAAGAAAGACAGGATTATCTGAAAGAAGCCTTTGGCACCGGAGGCAGTGGCAGTTCTGTCCGTGATACCTGGCATGATGCAAAAGGAATGAAGATCAAGCGCAGCTATGAGAAGCCTTATGCAGAAACTTCTTTGAACTGGAACCAGGCAGAGCGCCGCATTCATCAGCTTATGGAAAGCGGGCGTTTCCTTACCCCGGATGATAAGGCACGGTTCCCGGAATATGAGCGTTTTATCCTCTCCCGTGATGTGGATTCCTTTTTCTACTATGCAGCCAAAGACCAGCGGCCTTACCAGGTAGAGGGATTCTTTGGCGGCTGGAAACAGGTTCGCCCGATGCTTGATGATCCGGCACAGGTGGATAACCTGCTGTCTGTGATGAAAGACGGTTTGCAGTCTATGAATCCGGAACAGCGTGGATATGATGTCTGCACCAGAGCTTATGACAGGCTTTCCGCTTACAAAGACGGCTCCTACTCTCTGATTCAAAGGGCTACGGATATGCCCAAAAAGGCGGCACCGGCAAAGCAGCCGAAAGCTGACCGGGAACATAAGCCCCTGGATGCCGCCCAGTCTGCCCTGCAGAGGTTAAAAAGCCAGAGCCGCAAACCGGCAAAGGCAGATGAGCCGGAACAGCTTTCCTTTGATTTTTCTGGCGGTACAATCCAGGTGATGCAGGAAACCGCCCCGGAGCCAGAACCGGAAAAGCGTACTGTCCGGGATATTTATGAGCAGTTCCAGCCTGTGGTCTTATCCCAGGTCTTACAGGACGAAGTCTTTACCAATGCCCTTAATAATTCCGACGAGCAGAATATTAAAATCGAGTGTGATGCCGCTATCAGGCGGGCGGTGCTTGCCGTGGGCGACATGGAGCTGACCAAAGCCTATTTTGATGTGTCCGCTTTTCATAACCGGCTGCACAAAGAAGTGCTTGCCCAGGCAAAGGAACAGGCATCCCTTACCCCGAAACAGCTTTATGAAACGGCGTTGCCGGAACTGATCGGATTGCTTGAACAGAGTGAGATCTATCCTTTCCTGCGTGACCGGGATACGGATGTGCTGGACGCCCAGGAAGAACTTTCTGCCAAACTGGACGAACTGCTGTCCGGTATGAAAGACAGCCGTTCCGGCCTTTATGAAGCCTATACCACGCTGCCGGATTTCAGAGAGTATCTGATTAACGATATTTTAGAGCGTACCTATCAGGATGAGGTAACAGATCGCCGCACCAGTGTGGAACAATATGAAAATGACCCGGATGCCCCTGCGTGGGTAACGGGAAAGGCAGAGATGGAAGAAACGGCTGAAGCGTCTGGCAGCACCAACCTTTTGCCCCATGTGGATGCCTATAATGCCTTAAAAGAAAAGCACCCGAAAGAATTAGTCGGTATCCAAAACGGCGGGCATTGCCTGTTTTACGGCGAAGATGCCAGGACTGCCTTTGAAGTGATGCCGGTATCCTGGCTTTTGCCGGTTGATCTGCCGGGTATGGGTGAAGTGACCGTTGTGGGTATCCGGGAGGGCTGGCAGGAAGCCGCTGACCGCTTGCAGGCGGCGGGTCTGCCTGCGGTATTCTTCCAGGATAACGGCGAAACTTATACCGCCCTGGGGCGCACACTGCCCCTAAAAGAAGCCAGCCAGGAAAGTCCCCTGTCCCTGCCGGAACACACCGACAGCGAAGCCCGTGCGGGCGCACCGGCAGAGGGAAAAAGCCCACAGCCGGAGCCGAACCTTACGCCGATGACCGAGGAATACTTAAAACTCAAAGCAGAATACCCCGGTCATGTGGTAGGTGTCCGTGTGGATGATCTGTACCTGTTTTATGGCAAAGATGCGGAAACTGCCGCCAAAGCTCTGGGAAGTAAAGTCGTTACCAGAGCGATACCGGGACTTGAGGAAACCACCGTCACCGGGTCTGGTGAGAACTGGCAGGCACTGGGGGAAAAGCTGCTCCAGCATGGAAACAGCACCCTGTTTGCCCACCCAGAGGGAGAAGCCTACGAAATCCAGAAAGTCTTGGAGATTGCAGACTATGTCCCCATTGGGATGCAGGTCACAGACGAGGGGCGCACCTTTACCATTGACAGTGTGGATTATGATTTTGGTTCGGTCAGCCTGCGGGATGATACCTTTGACGGAGAAAACGGATTCCCGATTTTCAGGAATGAGCCAGTGTCTTACGTCCGGGAACTGGTCAAAGACGCCCAAGATAAGGAACTGGAAGAACTGGCTGCATCCGGCGTTCCGCTACCAGAGCCGTCCAAACCTGCAACACCCGCACAGCCGGAGCCGCCCAAAGCAGAAAATTTCCGCATTACTGACCCTGATCTGGGCGTGGGCGGCCCCAAAACAAAGTATCAAGCGAATGTGGCTGCCATCCGGCTGTTAAAGGAACTGGAAGCCGGTGACCGAAGCGCCACACTAGAAGAACAGGAAACCTTATCCCGTTATGTGGGCTGGGGCGGCATTCCCCAGGCATTTGACAGTTCTGATGAAAAGTGGAAAACAGAATATACCGAACTGAAAGAACTTCTGACCCCGGTTGAATACGAAGCTGCCAGAGGTTCCACCTTAAACGCCCATTACACCGCACCGATTATCATTGAAAGCATTTACCGTGCCGTGGAGCAGATGGGCTTAGAACCCAAAACTATGCTGGAGCCTGCGATGGGCACCGGCAATTTTTTTGGCCTAGTGCCGGATTCCATGAAAGACACCGCCCTTTACGGTGTGGAACTGGATTCCATCACGGGCAGGATCGCCAAACAGCTTTATCCACAGGCGCATATCACGGTAGATGGATTTGAACGTGCCAACTTTGCCGATAACCGGTTTGATCTTGCGGTGGGCAATGTTCCTTTCGGAAGCTATCGTGTTGCTGACAGCCGGTATGATAAGGAGCATTTTTATATTCACGATTACTTCTTTGCAAAAACCATTGATAAACTGCGTCCTGGCGGAGTCCTTGCCCTCATCACTTCCAATGGCATCAGCGGAGGAACCTTTGACAAAAAGGATTCCCATGCAAGGGAGTATATGGCACAGCGTTGTGAACTTTTGGGTGCTGTGCGTCTGCCAAACAATGCGTTTCTGGCAAATGCGGGAACTGATATGACCACGGACCTCCTTTTTCTCCAAAAAAGAGAATCACCAAGAATGGCGGGAGAACCGTTGCCGGAATGGGTGGAAACCGAACTGCTCTTAAACCAGAAGCACACCAATACCAAAGGAGAAGAACGCTATAATACCGTAACCGTCAATAAGTATTTTCAAAGCCACCCTGAAATGGCTCTGGGAAATCTGGAAATCGTTGCAGGCCCCTTTGGGCCGCAATTAGTGTGTACCCCTATTGAGGGGAAAAAACTGTCAGAACAGTTGGCAGAGGTAATCCCTACGATTGCAGCACAATATCATGATATTCATGTAGAAACGCCAGAAATTGTGGAACAGGCAGCCGAAACCCTAGACGCCCCCGCCGAAGTCCGCAATTTCAGTTACACCGAAGCAAACGGCAAACTCTACTACAAGGAAGATGGCAACCTGATTCCTGTCGAAGTTCCGGCTGCCACGGAGGAACGCATCCGGGGCATGATCGTCCTGCGGGACATTACCCGGAACTTAATCGAAGCTCAGCTAAGCGGCGGTTCCGATGCGCAGATTGCACAGCTTCAGAAACAGCTGAACTCTGCCTATGACAGTTTTACCGCAAAATGGGGACTTCTCAACAGCACCGGAAATAAACGGGCATTTGAGCAGGACAGCTCCTACTGCCTGCTGTGTTCCCTGGAAGTGCTGGACGAGGACAGAAACCTGGAGCGCAAGGCAGATATGTTCTCCAAGCGCACCATCAACCAGGAAAAGCGCATTGACCATGTGGATACCCCGGTGGAAGCCCTGGCGGTGTCCATCGGGGAACGGGCTGGCGTTGACCTTTCCTTTATGGCGGAGGTCTTAGACCGCCCTGGGGAGGAACTGGAGATTGTAAAGGAACTTTCCGGCGTGATCTTTAAGAACCCGGAAAAAGGGCGTGATAATCCGCTGGCAGGTTGGGAAAACGCTGACGAGTACCTTTCCGGCAACGTGCGGAAGAAGCTGGCGGCTGCCAGGGCTGCGGCGGAACGTGACCCGGCGTATGCGGTCAATGTATCTGCGCTGGAACAATCGCAGCCAAAAGACCTGTCTGCCGCTGAGATTGATGTGCGGATCGGCGCAACCTGGATTGACCCCAAGTATTACACCCAATTTACTTATGAACTTCTAAAGCCCCCCGGCTATCTTAGGGGCGATACCATTGCCGCACGGTATTCCGCTGCCACCGGCGAGTGGAATATCAGCGGTAAGACCCGTGACAGCGCAAATAACACCCTTGCCTATGTGACCTACGGAACCAAGCGCAAGAACGCCTACGCTATCATTGAGGACAGCTTAAATCTGCGGGATTGCCGGGTTTATGACTCCATTCATGATGTGGACGGCACGGAGAAACGTGTCCTCAACACGAAAGAAACCATGCTGGCCCAGCAGAAACAGGAAATGGTGCGGGAAGCCTTTAAGTTCTGGATATGGAAAGACCCGGAGCGCCGGGAAGTGCTGTGCCAAAAATACAATGAGATCTTCAACAGCATCAAACCCCGTGAATATGACGGCAGCCATATCCGCTTTTCCGGTATGTCACCGGAAATCAAGCTGCGTCCCCACCAGCAAAATGCCGTTGCCCGGATGCTTTACGGCGGGAACAGCCTGCTTGCCCATTGTGTGGGAGCTGGCAAGACCTTTGAGATTATTGCGGCGGCGATGGAGGGCAAACGGTTGGGATTATGCCGCAAAAACCTTGTGGTGGTGCCCAACCACCTGACGGAACAGTGGGGCGCAGATTTCCTGCGGCTCTATCCCGGTGCCAAAGTGCTGGTTGCCACAAAGAAAGACTTTGAACCCCAGAACCGGAAGAAATTCTGTTCCCGGATTGCCACAGGCGACTATGATGCGGTGGTGATCGGGCACTCCCAGTTTGAAAAAATCCCGCTTTCCCCGGAACGGCAGAAAGCAATCCTGCGGGAGCAGATCGACCAGGTGATTGACGGCATTGAGGAAGCCAAAGCCCAGAACGGCGAACGCTACACCATCAAACAGCTTGAAAAATCCCGGAAATCATTACAGGCTAAGCTGGAAAAGTTAAATGACCAGAGCCGCAAAGATGATGTGGTCACTTTTGAGGAATTGGGTGTCGATAAGCTGTTCGTGGACGAGGCGCATGGGTTTAAGAATCTTTTCCTCACAACGAAAATGCGGAATGTTGCCGGTATCGGGCAGTCCGAAGCCCAGAAATCCAGCGATATGTTTGCCAAGTGCCGGTATCTGGACGATCTGACTGGCGGGAAAGGCGTGGTATTTGCCACCGGCACCCCGGTCAGCAACAGCATGGTGGAACTTTACACCATGATGCGCTACCTGCAATATGACCTGCTCAAAGAAACCGGACTTGACCACTTTGATTCCTGGGCGGCGGCATTTGGTGAAACGGTCACGGCACTGGAACTGGCACCGGAGGGCGGCGGTTTCCGTGCCAAGACCCGGTTTGCCAAATTTTTCAACCTGCCGGAACTGATGGCCATGTGGAAAGAGTCGGCAGACATTCAGACTGCCGATATGTTAAAGCTGCCGGTTCCTGCATCGGAAAATATCACGGTAGTTACAAAACCTAGCGAATTTCAAAAAGAGCTGGTTGCTGAACTGGGAGAACGTGCGGAGGATGTAAGAAACCGCCTAGTGGAACCCAGGGAGGACAATATGCTCAAGATTACGTCAGACGGCAGGAAGCTGGCGCTGGATCAGCGGCTGGCATATCCTGAACTGCCTGACGACCCGGAAAGCAAGGTCAATGCCTGTGTAGGGAATGTGCTGAAAGTCTGGCATGGTACTGAACCCCAGAAAGGTGCCCAGCTTGTTTTCTGTGACCTCTCCACGCCCCACGGGGATGGCTCCTTTAACGTGTACGATGACATCAAGCAGAAGCTGATGGCGCAGGGCGTTCCACCAGAACAGATTGCCTTTATCCATGACGCCAAGACTGATGTTCAGAAAGCGGAACTGTTTTCTAAAGTCCGAAAAGGCCAGGTACGTGTCCTCTTAGGTTCCACCTCCAAAATGGGCGCTGGCACCAATGTCCAGACACGGCTTGCGGCACTCCACCATTTGGACTGCCCCTGGCGGCCTGCGGACATTGAACAGCGTGAGGGGCGTATTCTGCGCCAGGGCAACCAGTTTAAGAGCGTCAAAATCTTTAAGTATGTGACGGAAGGAACCTTTGATGCCTATAACTGGGGGCTGATTGAGAACAAGCAGAAATTCATCGGCCAGCTTATGAGCGGAAAGAACCCGTCCCGTTCCTGTGAAGATGTGGATGAAGCCGCCCTTTCCTATGCGGAAGTCAAGGCGCTGGCATCTGGCGACCCCAGAATTATGGAAAAGACGGAGCTGGATGGGCAGGTCACGAAGCTAAAGCTGCTAAAAGCGAACCATGAAAGCCAGCGGTATGTCCTGGAGGATAACTTGATTAAGTTCTATCCCCAGGCAATCAAAAGGGAACAGGAAATGATTGCCGACCTGGAAACGGACATCCGGCATCTGGAAGCCCATACGCCACTGGACAAGGGGCATTTCTCAATGACGGTCATGGGCACTACCTACACGGAGAAAAAGGAAGCAGGTCAGGCGATCATTGCTGCATTTGAAAGTTTGAAAGATTTGAGCGACAAAGTGGAACTGGGCGAATACCGTGGTTTTCCCATGACGCTGTGGGTATCTGACAGCGGATTTTCCCAAAAGCTTCAGATTACTTTGAAGCATACCCGCTCCCATACCATTGAACCGGGCAGTGATCCCTTTGGCAATATTACCCGTATGGACAATGTGCTGGAGGGGATGCGGGACAATCTGGAACAGCACAGGGCAGCCCTTAGCAATCTGATCCAGCAGATGGAGGACGCCAAGGTTGAGGTCAAGCGCCCATTTCCCCAAGAAGCGGAGCTTGCAGAAAAGTCTGAGCGGCTGGCTGCCTTAAATGTGGCGCTGAACATCGGCGGCAAAGACAAACCCAGTGGACGGGAACGGCAAAAATGTGACGGCAAGACTTCCATCAAGCGGCTTCTGCGCCGCATGGGTGTGGAGTCCGCCGCCAGCGCAGCACCAAAGAAAGACAAAGAGATGGAGGTGGCAATCTAATGAATCCACGCAGTGGGCGCACCATTCCCTTATACTTCAAGGTATCGCCCGAAGAAAGAGAGATTATTGACAAAAAGATGGAACTGCTCGGCACCCACAACCAGAGGGCATACCTTAGAAAAATGGCGGTGGACGGCTACGTTGTCCGGGTGGATATGACAGACGTTAAAGAACTGGCCGCCCTGCTGCGTACCTGTTCCAACAACTTGAACCAGATCGCAAGGCGTGTGAACAGCACCGGCAATCTGTATGAGGAGGACATCGCAGACCTAAAAACCAGATACGGAGAACTGTGGGGAGCGTTTAGCTCCCTGCTCTCCAAGTTTGAAGATTTATAATCATCGGGCACGGCAGGTTTTAAGGATTCGCCGTGCCCGGTTTTTCACTGTACATGTTATAGATACCGTTGTATAATGAGTTTAATAAAATTATATATGTCTTTTTAACTATCTTTTTATATCTTCTCAAATGTCCGCAAAGCCTTATTTTATCGGCTCTACGGGCATTTTGCCTTTGTGGTAAAC
>QWCY01006904.1_pt1 | contig 19862 bp, 17 predicted proteins | sample 1972631 | NCBI WGS metagenome assembly QWCY01 (sample SAMN09866696, study PRJNA288562) | Human gut metagenome isolate pre1_stool, whole genome shotgun sequencing... | isolation source: gut | host: Homo sapiens | place: USA: California
TCCATCCCGGGAGCCGTGATCCTCGGACAGTTTGATAACCCCGCGAACCCCGCTGCACATGCAGCTACCACCGGTCCCGAGATCTGGGAAGACACCGATGGCAAGGTAGACATCTTCGTAGCAGGCGTAGGTACCGGCGGAACCGTGACCGGTATCGGCACATACTTAAAATCCAAGAACCCCAATGTGAAGGTCGTAGCAGTAGAACCTGCGGATTCTCCCGTACTTTCCGGCGGACAGCCCGGACCCCACAAGCTGCAGGGTATCGGTGCCGGATTTGTTCCTTCCGTTCTGAACACCGGTATTTACGATGAGATCTTTACCGTTACCACAGACCAGGCATTTACCACCGGCCGCCTCATCGCTCATAAGGAAGGTATCCTGGTAGGAATCACCTCCGGCGCAGCTCTGTACGCAGCAGCACAGATCGCAAAACGCCCTGAAAATGCAGGCAAAACAGTCGTAGCATTGCTTCCCGATTCCGGTGACAGATACCTGTCCACCCCGATGTTTGCAGAAGCTTAAGACGAAATTTGCAGAACTGGACAGACTTGCATTCTTGTGTTAGAATGTATGGCATGGTACTAGGAATTCAAGGAATTTGCGCTTTTCTCCCCTTAAAAGTGCGAACCTGGAATGGAGGAACTTATGGAACCGATCATTCAGATCAAGAATGTAACAAAAACTTTTATAGGTAAGGATAATCAGGTAGAGGCCCTGAAGGGCATCAGCCTGGATATCAACAAGGGAGATATCTATGGCATCATCGGTATGAGTGGTGCCGGAAAGTCTACCCTGGTGCGTTGCCTGAACTACCTGGAGAAGCCCACCACCGGAACTGTTGTGGTAGAGGATCAGGATCTTTCGACCTTGACAGAGGCGGAACTGAAGCAGGCGGCCAGAAAGCGTGCTATGGAACTGCTCGAGATCGTAGGACTGAAGGAAAAAGCAGACGCTTATCCTTCCCAACTCTCCGGTGGACAGAAGCAGCGTGTGGCAATCGCAAGAGCTCTTGCCAATACGCCGAAGATTCTGCTGTGTGATGAGGCGACCAGTGCGCTGGATCCCACGACGACCAAGGAGATCCTGAAATTATTACAGGACATCAACAAACAGTACGGCATCACCATCGTGATCATCACTCATGAGATGGCTGTGGTACAGGAGATCTGTTCCCATGTAGCCATTATCGATGCCGGAGAACTGGCAGAGCACGGTACTGTGGAGGAGGTATTCTCCAGACCCCAGTCCGCAGCCGCAAGAAAGCTGGTGTTCATGGTGGATCCCAAGGCAAAGGAAATGTCCGGCAAACGCTGCATCCGCATTGTTTTCACTGAGAATTCTTCTTTTGAACCTGTGATCGCCAATATGGTGCTGGAGTGCAAGGCTCCCGTTAATATCCTGTTAGCGGATACCAAGGACATCGGCGGTATCGCCCATGGACAGATGATCTTACAGCTGCCGGAGGATGAAATGGCGGCGAACAAGATGGTTCATTATTTGCAGGAGAGAAAACTGGAAGTGGAGGAGTTGAGAGACTATGTGGGATAATGCAACGACTATGATGGTGGTGGAAGGCATCTTTGTTACTTTGTACATGACGTTGGCAACAACGTTTATGGGGTATGTGCTCGGACTGCCGATGGGAATTGCCCTGGTAATTACCGCACCGAAGGGACTTCGACCGAATAAGATTATTTATAAGGTATTAGATGTGGTCGTGAATGTTGTTCGAAGCTTTCCGTTTTTGATTTTGCTGATCGTGATTCAGCCGTTGACACGGATCATCGTAGGAAAAAGCTATGGACCGACCGCAACGATCGTTCCGTTGACACTGTCAGCGGCACCGTTTATAGCCAGAATGGTAGAGTCCTCTCTGTTGGAAGTGGATCACGGCGTTATTGAGGCGGCACAGAGCATGGGAGCGAACCTCTGGACCATCATCTGGAAAGTAATGATCGGAGAGGCAAAGACTTCCCTGATCGTCAATGTAACGATTGCCCTGGGTACGATTCTGGGATACTCCGCTATGGCGGGTATCGTCGGCGGTGGCGGACTGGGTGATATCGCAATCCGTTACGGTTACTACCGTTACGATAGCAGCATCATGTGGGTGACTGTGGTATTGCTGATAGTGCTGGTACAGCTGATGCAATATATCGGAATGACGATTTCCAAGAAATTGGATAAGAGAACCCGTTAGGGAAAACGAAAAGATTGAGGCAGATGTAAGGCATCTGATTCAATAGACTAAAATTTTTTACCAAAAGATTTAGGAGGAGAAGTATTATGAAAAAGAAAGTAATCGCTTTGATTGCAGTTGCAGCATTGTCCGTGAGCGTACTGACCGGCTGCGGCAGCAACGAAACAGCTGCTCAGACCAGCGAGGCAGCTGCAACAACAGCTAACCAGGAAACCACTGCCCAGACTACCGAGGCAACAGAAAGCAAGGAAGTAGCTGACACCGATACCACTATCAAGGTAGCTGCAAGTGCAGTACCTCATGCAGAGATCCTGGAGGCAGCAAAGCCTCTGTTAGCGGAGCAGGGTTATACTCTGGAGATTCAGATTTTTGATGACTATGTACAGCCTAATTTAGTAGTAGAGTCCGGTGATTTCGATGCAAACTACTTCCAGCATATCCCTTATCTGGAGAGCTTCAACGAGGAGAAAGGTACCCATCTGGTAAATGCCGGCGGTATCCATTACGAGCCCTTCGGACTGTATCCCGGAACCGAGACCAGCCTGGACAACATTGACAATGCAACCATCGCAGTACCCAATGATACCACCAATGAGGCACGTGCTCTGTTACTGTTACAGGATAACGGTTACATCACCCTGAAGGATGGTGTGGGTCTGACCGCTACTACTAAGGATATCGTTGAGAACCCTCACAACATCACCTTCGTAGAGTTGGAAGCAGCACAGGTTCCCAGAACCCTTCCGGAAGTATCCTTCGGTGTCCTGAACGGCAACTATGCTATGGAAGCAGGCCTGACTGTTGCAGACGATGCTCTGCTGTATGAGAGCGATGATTCCGAAGCAGCCGCTACTTATGTAAATGTAATCGCTGTTAAGGAAGGCAACGAGAATCTGCCTAAGATCAAGGCACTGGTAGATACCCTGAAGTCCGATGAGATCAAGCAGTTCATCAATGACAATTATAATGGTGGCGTTATCCCTTACAAGTAAGGTGAAGTGCCAGTAAAGTAATGCGAAAATCCGGAGAGCATTCCGAGGAATGGGAGGAGATTTTTCCGAACAGCATTCGAGTGGATGCTCTCCAGATTTTTCTGTTGTTTCCACAAATTCTATATGAACTATAGGAAAAAGAAAAATAAAGAAAAAATAAGGTAGAATCTGTGGAAACCATAGAAAGATCGGAGCAGTTTTGAACTGCTTTGGAATAAGCAGGCTGATATTAAAAGTGAAACAGAGCAGGAAGATGCTCGGAAATGAGGATAGGATGAAAATTTCAACCAAAGGAAGATATGCAGTACGTGTCATGCTGGATCTGGCATTGAACAACAACGGAGAGTGTATCAAGGTAAAAGAAATTGCTGCCAGACAGGGGATTTCCGAAAAGTATCTGGAGCAGATCATTGCTGTTTTGAACAAGGCAGGTTATGTAAAAAGCGTCCGTGGTGCCCAGGGCGGTTATCGTATTGCCAAGGATCCGGCAGATTTTACCGTAGGAATGATCTTACGACTGACGGAAGGCTCACTGGCCCCGGTGGCATGTCTGGAGGAAGGCGCTGACATCTGCGAACGATGTGATACCTGTGAGACTCTGGAGGTATGGCAGGAATTGTATGATGCAGTGAACAAGGTAGTGGACGGAGTCACCATTGCGGATCTGGTGGAACGACGGAACAAGCGCCTGGAGAATCTGGATTACTCCATATAAAGATAGGAATAATAGAAGACAATAACGCAGCCCGACAGGAGATCCTGCCGGGCTGTTTTTTGGGTTTGCAAAGAATGAAAGGGGGTCATTCCTGCAGAAAATGTTAACCGGGGGAATGAATGGTTAACAACTCAAGTATATCGAGAGAACTGCCCATTGTCAACGAATGTCGTATGTCGGTTGACATACTTTCATCGACAAATATCGCGTAATTCGGATTTTTCATACATATAGTTATAAAAACTACATAAAACAGCATAAAACACCACAAAATGAAATATAATAACAAAAACTCATTGCTTTTTACTCCACAACGTGGTAAGCTAAACTCTGCAAACAAGTAGAAAGGTGTATGCGAGAATGAGCGAAGCATTTCATATTATATCAGACGGTTCCTGTGATCTTCCCATGGAGATGACCAAAGAAAAAGACATTACGGTAGTTCCTTTTTATGTATCTTTTGAAGAGGGGAAATACCAGAAGGAAATGATAGAGATCGGTGTCCGTGAGTTCTATCAGGAAATGGTGGATCACCCAGATGTATATCCGAAGTCTTCCATGCCTTCCGTGCAGGATTATGTAGATGCATTTCTTCCTTTTGTCAAGGCGGGAATTCCCATCATCTGCATCTGTATCACAACCAAGTTCAGCGGCTCCATGCAGTCTGCTCTGAATGCAAAAGCGATCCTGGAAGAGGAATATCCCAATGCACAGATTTATGTCTGCGACTCTACTGTGAATACCGTATTGCAGGGCATCTATGTATTGGAAGCGGTACGCCTTAGAGATGCGGGGAAGAGTTACCAGGAGAGTATCGATCGCCTGAATGAGATCAAGAGCTCCGGCAGAATCTTTTTCACCGTAGGAAATATGGAATATTTAAAGCACGGCGGACGTATCGGCAAAGTAGCCAGCGTGGCCGGCAGCCTGCTTGGCATCAAGCCCATCATTACCTTAAAAGAGGGAGAAATCTTCCCCTCCGGTATCGGCAGAAGCCGTCGCAAGACGGTAGATAAAAATATCGATCTGCTGTTAGCATATTTTGCAGAGGAAAAGGCAGATATTGCCAATTACAACGTCTGCGTGGGATATGGCTACGATTATGAAGAAGCCGTAGAGTTCCGCGACAGACTGGCAGGCAGACTGAAAGAAAAGGGATACGACATCGACACCATTCCCATCTTCCAGATCGGTGCCACCATTGGCGTACACACCGGACCTTATCCGTTGGGAATCGGTGTCGTGAAGAGAGCTATTTAAAATTTATTTCACCCTGGCAGGCATTTAATAATTCCTGCACATTTTCAAAAGCATAGTCCGGCAGATATTGGGTATTCGGCTCCCCCTCGGGAGTCAGAATATCCTTTTTTTGTGCCTCGCCGGTGAAGAGAACACAGGTGTCCACACCACCGTTGATGCCGCAGGCAATATCGGTGTACAGACGATCGCCAACCACCAGAGTCTCCTCGGGAGTGAAGCCGGAGACTTCAAGGCAAAGCTTTACGACCTCTTTGCTGGGCTTGCCCAGATAGATGGGCTGTTTGTCTGTGGTGGCGGTGATCATGTCGCAGATGGCACCGCAATCGGGGATAAAGCCGAAGTCGATGGGGCAGCGCAAATCCGGGTTGGTGCCGTAGAAAGGAACATCCTGGGTGAATAAAACCTTGCAGACTTCGGTAAGCTTTGCATAATTTAATTCACTGTCATAGGCAACGACCACGCAGTCAATGCCGTCCTCGCAGACCTCGGTTACCCAGAGGCCATTCTTTCGCAGTTCCGCCACAAAAGAAGCGGTTCCCAGCACGAAGATTTTCTTGTCTGCATAATTCTTCTTCAAAAAACGCAGCGTCATATAGCCGGAGGTGATGAAATGATCCTCCGTGCTGTCCAGGTGAAATGCATCGTAGAATTTTTTCACATAGTCCAGTCCGCTTTTTGTGGAATTGTTGGTAATGTAATAAGCCCTGCCGCCGATGGCCTGAATGTAGCGGAGAAGATTCGCACTTCCCTCATACAAGGTATCGCCTACGGCAATGGTGCCGTCGATATCGAACAGGAAAAGCTTTTTATCTTTCAGACGAGCCAGCTTTGCGGCATCGCTGTAAATGTGCTTCGGGTCAAAAGTATCCATAATTATCCTCATTTCTAAGCATCAAACGCTCAGGTTCATGTTAGCAACGAATACCCCCACTGTCAAGGAAAAGACGGCTTCTGGAGGGAAACGTGAGTGGAATTGCGGAGGCATTTATGGTATGATGGGCATAGGCATGAGCTGTGTTGCCTGTGGCTCTTATGGAATTCGACAGATTGCATACAAGATTGCGCAAGGGACATGGGAAATAGGATGAAGTGATTTAACGACTACAATTAAAAAGGACAACATTACGGTTATGGACGAAAAGAAAGATAAAGGTTTACAGGGAAATGAGAAAATAGAGGAGGCAATTCTGGCATTACAGCAGGAGCCGACAGAAGAACTTCTGGCTCATGCTCTGACGGTGGTGCGCAGACGTATGCGGGAGCAGGGACAGCTTATCGTGGCGGTGGAACCGCCCTCAGCAGATGTGCAGGAAGCGGTGACACAGGCCGCCGGAACTGCCATGCGCCTGCAGGCGGTGCAGACCTCCGATGGGAAAAAATGGTGGTCGGCCTTCACCGGATTTGAGGAAGAATTAAAGGGAAGCGGCAGCGTAATGTCCACTTTTCTCACGGATATGGAGCAGCTGTTCCGCATGACGTTGACTGCCGATGATATCGAGGGTGTGATCCTGAATCCCTGGAACCGGACGTTGATGCTGGACAAGCGGTTCCTGCATATTATTCTCGGAGAATAGCAAAAGAGGGAGAAGCGGAGCATGACAGAGAGCTATGAACTGCCCGTGCTTTTTACGGACGATGAATGCAAGGCTTATGCCGCATGGGGCATGAAAAAAGAAAAAGTACTGATGCCGTTTGCCCTGATCACTATACTGATCTATATGGTAGCAACCGTGCTGGTAGTGATGAAGGTCTGGGGTGTGCGGGAGAGTGACCATCTGCTGTTCCAGATGCTGTTGTGGGGTGACTGGATTCCGGAACTGTGAAAGGGTACGAAGCGTCTCTGAAGGCTGCCCGGAAGGAATGTGAATGGATGGAAAAGCACGGCGGATAGAACGAATAGATGACAGAAAAGCGGATAAAAATTATGACCGGGATAAGATGGCATAAGACAAATTAGGAAATAGGCAGACAAAATGATAACAATCAGAAAATTTGAAGCAAAAGATGTAGCAAGAATGGCAGAAATCTGGAATCAGGTGGTAGAGGATGGCGTGGCATTTCCTCAGGAGGAAGGACTGACAGGGGCAGAGGCCGCAGAATTTTTTGCCGCACAGACGGTAAGTGCTGTGGCAGAGGATGAACAGGGCAATGTGAAGGGACTATATATTCTGCACCCCAACAATATCGGCAGAGTAGGGCATATCGCCAATGCCAGCTATGCAGTGGACAGAGCCTGCCGGGGAGAGCATATCGGCGAACTGCTGGTAAAAGACTGTCTGGAGCAGGCAAAAGCAAACGGTTACCGCGTATTGCAGTTCAATGCGGTGGTGGCTTCCAATATCCATGCGTTCCATCTATACCAGAGACTGGGATTCGTGGATCTGGGCATTATTCCGGGAGGCTTCCTCAATAAGGACGGTGTCTACGAGGATATCCATGTGATGTACCATAATCTGGTAGAAGATTAAAAAGATGTGACTTCCGGTGATAAATTATTTAGATTGCAGATGGTGTCCTGAAAATGGGACAAAAAATATAGATAATAACAGTAGGACTGACAGGAAAGGGAAAATATGAAACTGATTTCATGGAATGTGAACGGGCTGAGAGCCTGCATGCAGAAGGGATTCCTGGATTTCTTTCAGGAAACGGATGCAGATATTTTCTGCTTGCAGGAGACAAAATTGCAGGAGGGACAGATCGCACTGGATCTGCCCGGATATCATCAGTATTGGAATTACGCAGAGAAAAAGGGCTATTCCGGCACTGCAATTTTTACAAAGGAAGAGCCCATACAGGTGACTTACGGCATCGGCGTGGAGGAACACGACCATGAGGGCCGGGTGATCACTGCAGAGTATTCGGAGTTCTATTTTGTGACAGTCTATGTACCGAACGCCCAGAGAGAACTGACGAGACTGGAATACCGCATGCAGTGGGAAGCGGATTTCCTGGCGTATCTTAAGAAGCTGGAAGAGAAAAAACCGGTGATCTATGCGGGAGACCTGAACGTGGCGCATCAGGAAATCGACCTGAAAAATGCGAAGACCAACCGTGGCAATGCGGGCTTCACTGATGAAGAGAGAGCCTGCTTTTCGAAGGTACTGGAGAACGGATTTATCGATACGTTCCGCTATTTTTATCCGGACCTGACCGGGGTGTATTCCTGGTGGTCTTATATGTTCCAGGCGAGAGCAAAAAATGCCGGATGGAGAATTGATTATTTCGTGGTATCGGAGTGTCTGAAAGACCGTCTGGCGGATGCGAAGATCCACACGGAAATTTTGGGATCGGATCATTGTCCCATTGAACTGGATCTGAAATAAACGGACAGCATAACGGAGGAGACTTATGAGCTTACGTTTCTGTTTTGGCCCTTCCGGGTCGGGCAAAAGCCACAGAATCTATGAAGAGATCATGCAGCGGGCGGCAGAGGAACCGGGCAGGAATTTCCTGATCATTGTGCCGGATCAGTTCACCATGCAGACCCAGAAGGATCTGGTCATGCGCAGTGACCGGGATGGCATCCTGAATATCGATGTCCTGAGCTTCGGCCGACTCAGCCACCGCATTCTGGAGGAAGTGGGGACCAAAGAGATGCCGGTACTGGATGACACCGGCAAAAGCCTGGTGCTGCAAAAAGTGGCGGCGGATCTGAAGGAACAGCTTCCGGCCATGGGAAGTCTCCTGCACAAGCAGGGCTATATCCATGAGGTGAAAAGTGCGATCTCCGAGTTCATGCAATACGGTATCAGCACACAGGATATGGACAAGCTGATCACCAGTGCACAGAAGCGTGGCGCGCTGGCCATGAAACTGAAAGACTTAAAGACTCTGTACCGGGGCTTTCAGGATTATATCAGGGATCATTTTATCACCACCGAGGAGACACTGGATGTACTGCGCAGATCCCTGTCCAAATCAAAGATCTTAAAGGGCAGTGTAGTGGTGTTTGACGGCTTTACGGGATTTACTCCAATACAGAACCGGCTGATCCAGGAACTGATGCGCGTGTGCGCAGAGACCATCGTTACCGTGACCATTGGAGTGGGAGAGGATCCGTATAAAATGGATGGTGAACAGAAGCTGTTCCATCTGAGCAAGAAGACGGTGGCGGATCTGGAAAAGCTGGCAGCGGAGGCAGAGGTAGAGCGGGGAGAGGATCTCTTTGTCAAGGGGGGGCCCAATCGCTTCGCCAAGGCACCGGCATTACACTATCTGGAACAGAATCTGTTCCGGTATCAGTATGAACCGTATGCGGGAGAACAGCAAGAGATCCATATGTTTGAAGCCCTTTCCCCCAGAGAGGAAGTCCACCAGACAGCGCTGTACATCCGGCACCTGATCAGAGAGCAGGGGATGACCTACCGGGACATTGCCGTGGTCATCGGAGATCTGGAAGGATACGCTTCCTATGTGGAAACAGAATTCGGACAGCTGGAGATCCCATGTTTCCTGGACCGTACCAGAGGGATCGTGCTGAATCCCATGATCGAATATATCAAGAGCGCATTGCAGCTGTATATTAAGGATTTTTCCTATGATACGGTGTTTCATTTTCTGCGCAGCGGCATGGCGGATATTTCCAGAGAAGAGATTGATGAGCTGGAAAACTATGTGATCCGCACCGGGGCGAGAGGCTATCGGACCTATAGCCGTCTGTTTACCCGCAGAACGGAAGAACTGCAGGGAAATGCGGAGGGGAGCGAACAGGCGGAAGAGAAGACCATGGAGCGTCTGAACCGTATCCGGCAACAGTTCATGGATGCGGTGGAGATTCTGCACATGGGAAGCCAGGAAAAGGCTGGAGACTATGTCAGCCATCTGTACGATTTCCTGGAACAGAATCAGGTGCAGCAAAAGCTTTTGAACTATCAGCAGCAGTTTGAAAAAGAAGGAGACTTATCCAGAGCCAGAGAGTATGCACAGATTTACCGGCTGGTCATGGATCTGCTGGATCAGGTCTATGAACTGTTGGGAGAGGAAGAAATCTCCAGACAGGAATTTGCGGATATTTTAGAGGCCGGTTTCGGCGAGATCACTGTCGGTACGATCCCTCAGAACGTGGATCGTATCGTGGTGGGCGATATGGAGCGAACCCGTCTGAAACAGGTGAAGGTATTGTTTTTCCTGGGAGTCAATGACGGAAATATTCCGAAAAATGCTTCCAAGGGCGGGATCATTTCGGATATGGATCGGGAATTCCTGATTGAATCCGGGACAGAGATGGCACCCAGCCCGAGACAGCAGATGTATATCCAGAGATTATATCTGTATCTGAATATGACCAAGCCCTCAGAACAGCTGTATCTGTCCTATGCCAAGGTAAACAGTGAAGGAAAGGGCATAAGACCGTCCTACCTGATCGATACGGTGCGGAAGCTGTTCCCGGCAATGAGCGTGGAGTATCCCCAGAACCGCAGCCGCCTGGAACAGATCGAGGGCAGACAGGAAGGTGCCAGATATCTGGCGGAGGAACTGCGGGAATATGTGGAAGGAACCCTGCCGGAAGAAGAGAGGCAGGACTTCTATCTCATGTACCGTGCCTACGAGGCGGATGCGGCGGGCAGAGACCTGCTGACCCGGGCGGCATTTCGCAGATACAGGGAGAGCGGTCTGTCCCGGATCGTGGCCAGAGCATTGTACGGACAGCAGCTGGAAAACAGTGTCAGCCGTCTGGAAACTTATGCTGCCTGTGCCTGCAGACACTTTTTGCAATATGGTCTTTCCCTGCAGGAACGGGAAGAATTCGGCTTCGAGGCTTCGGATATGGGTACGGTATATCATGCAGTATTGGAAAACTTTGCAGGAAAACTTGCAGAATCCAACCTGACATGGTGGGATTTTACGGAGGATTTTGCAGCCAAAGCCGTCAAAGAATCCGTGGAAGCCTATGCGGCAACCTACGGGGAGACGGTATTATACAGCTCTGCGCGGAATGAATATGCCATTACCCGCATGAGCAGGATCCTGACCCGCACAGTGCTGACCTTGCAGAAACATTTGAAACAGGGCAGTTTCCAGCCAGATGATTATGAACTTTCTTTCCGGTTTGCGGAGGATCTGGACAGCATTCATGTGGATCTGTCTGAGGACGAGAAGATGCATTTGCAGGGACGGATCGATCGTATCGATGTGTCGGAAGATGCAGAGCATGTCTACGTCAAGGTCATTGATTATAAGTCCGGCAACCGGAAATTTGATCTGGCGGCATTGTATTACGGTCTGCAGTTGCAGCTGGTGGTATATATGAATGCAGCCATGGAGATGGAGAGCCGAAAGCATCCGGACAAGGAGATCGTTCCGGCGGCACTTCTGTATTATCACATCGATGATCCCACCATAGAGACACCGGTGGAGCTCACGGATGAGCAGATCAATGAACAGATCCTTGCAAAGCTTCGTATGAACGGTGTAGTAAACAGTGATCCTGGGGTCGTGGAGCGGCTGGACCGCTATATGCAGGATAAGTCTGTGGTCATTCCGGTGGAGAAGAAAAAGGATGGAAGCTTCAGTGCCAGATCCGGTGTCTTAAGCCGGGAGGAGATGCAGCTGATATCTTCTTATGTAGATGCCAAGATCCGCAGCATCGGGCGGGAGATCCTGGACGGAAAAATAGCAGCCAATCCCTATGAGAAAGGCAATGAAGAGGCTTGTACTTATTGCGCCTATAAAAAGGTCTGCGGTTTCGATGGCAGTATTCCGGGCTATGAGAAGAGACAGCTGGAAGATCTGGATAAGCAGGCGCTGATGCAGCGGATGCAGAAGACCGTGGAAGCTTAGGGCAAAGGGTGCCCGGCGGGAGTGTGTGCCTGACAGGAAGCTCGAAGAGAAAGCGCCCGCTGCCCGGAGGAACAGGATGGCAACAGGAGAAAAGAAACAGGAACAGAGGTAGCGTATGGGAATGAATTTTACCCCGGAACAGCAAAAGGTAATCGAACTGCATAACAGCAACATTCTGGTATCGGCGGCCGCAGGAAGCGGTAAGACGGCGGTACTGGTAGAGCGTATCATCCGTATGATCTGTGAGGGGGAGCATCCGGCGGACATTGACCGCCTGTTGATCGTGACTTTCACCAATGCGGCGGCTGCGGAGATGCGGGAGCGTATCGCAGCCGGGATCGCCGCCAGACTGGAAGCGGATCCGGGGAACGACCATATCCAGAAGCAGTCCGCCCTGTTACACAATGCCCAGATCACCACGATCGACAGCTTCAGCCTGTTCCTGATCCGGAATCATTTTAATGAGATCGGTCTGGATCCGGATTTCCGTGTGGCAGACGAGGGTGAGATCAAGCTGTTGCAGCAGGAGGTGCTGGGACAGCTGCTGGAGGATGCCTATGCGGGGAAATTTGTTCCGGATGATGTTCCGACGTCCCGGGAAAACCGTGACAGCGGAGCGATGATACCGGAGGAAGCGTCAGGGAATGATTTTGCGGAAGACGTCCCGGGAAAACGTGACAGCGAGGACCCATCCCGGGAGGCACGGGAACGTTTCCACACCTGTGTGGAATATTTCTGCCCCGGCGGCAGAGAGAGCGTGCTGGAACAGCATATCCTGAACCTGTCCCGCTATGCCGGAAGTTTTCCCTGGCCCGCAGAATGGCTGGAAGAGCGTAAAAACGATTATGAGGCGGGAGATCTGGATGCCCTGCTGCACAGTGATTACGGACAATATCTGGCAGAGCGTGTGAGCCGTGTCCTGCAAGGGTGTCTGGAAAAACTGGTGGAAGTGAAAAAGCTGTGTGAGCTGCCGGACGGTCCATATATGTATGGAGAACTGACAGAAGCGGAGAGCGAACAGCTGGAACGCCTGGCTGCCTGCAAGGATTTGAAGGAACAGGCAGCAAAGGTTCCAGCAGTGACTTTCGGCCGTCTTTCTTCCAAGAAGGATGAGAGCGTGGATCCAGCCAAACGGGAGCTGGCGAAATCCATCCGTAATAGCGTAAAAGACACGCTGGCGGATCTGACGGAACAATATTTCAAGACACCGTTAGAGTTGGTGGTGGAACAGGGAAAAGCCTGCAGAGAGCCGCTCCGGATGCTGCTTAACCTGGTGCTGGAATTCGACAGAAGGCTTCTTGCGGCCAAACAGGAGCGACATCTGATCGACTTTTCCGACATGGAGCACTATGCGTTACAGATTCTGCTAAAACGGGAAAAAGTGGAAGAGACCGGCGATGCAGGGACGGACAGCACCGGTGATACAGGAATGGATAGCACCGGTGTGAAATATGACATTGTGCCAAGTGACGTGGCATTGGAGTATCGCCAGTATTTTCAGGAGATCCTCATTGACGAATACCAGGACAGTAATCTGGTACAGGAATATCTGTTAAGTGCCATCTCCGGGGAAGTGGAGGGACATTATAACCGCTTCATGGTAGGTGATGTGAAGCAGAGTATTTATAAATTCCGTCTGGCCAGACCGGAACTTTTCCTGGAAAAATACGACACCTATCAGGAGAGTGGGGATCTGTGCCGGATCGACCTGGCGAAGAACTTCCGAAGCCGTGTGCAGGTGGTGGATGCGGTAAACGATGTGTTTTCCCGCATCATGAGCCAGGAGATCGGCGGCATTGCCTATGATGATAAGGCAGCATTGTATCCCGGGGCCACATATCCCGCCACAGAGGATCCTGCATACGGCAGTGAACTATTACTGATCCGTAAGCCGGAGAAGGGGGATGGTGCGGAAGGCGGCAGCGGAGAACAGCGTCCCGACGGGGCAAGAGGTCCCGTGGACTATGACAACGTAAGACAGCTGGAAGCACTGGCTATTGCGGCACGTATCAAGCAGCTGAAGGGCAGTCTGAAAGTCATGGAGAAGGCTACGGGAGAATTGCGCCCGGTGCGGTACTCGGATATGGTGATTTTGCTTCGTACCACCAGTGGCTGGGATGAGGAATTCAAGAAAGTACTGGAACAGCAGGGAATCCCTGTCTACATTACATCCAAGACCGGATATTTCGGGGCCCTGGAAGTACAGGAACTGCTGCAGTTTTTACGAGTGCTGGACAACCCGAGACAGGATATTCCGCTGTTCGGCGTGATGCAGTCGATCTTCGGAGGCTTTACCCAGGAAGAGATCGCCCGGATCCGCAGCGGAAGCAAAGGGCATTCCCGGAAGAGAATGACACTGTATGAGGCATTGAAAGAAGTGGCGCAGAGGGGACGGATGGCGGAAGCGGGAGAAGAGGCATCAGCGGGCGAAAGCGCCGGAGAAGAAACCGCCGGGGCCGGACAGTACTGGCAGCGCGCATTGGAAGCTGCAACAGTACCGGAGGACATGGAAGCGGAGACAGAACTTTCCCAAAAGGCAGATACTTTCTTACAACGTATTGATCATTACCGTGATCTGACTCCCTTCACCTCCATCCGCGACCTGCTGCAGCGGATCCTGGACGATTACGATTATCTGAACTATGTGACGGCACTTCCTGCTGGCAGCAAGCGCCGGGCCAACGTGGAGATGCTGCTGACGAAGGCTTCTGCTTTTGAGAAGACCAGTTATTTTGGACTGTTCCATTTCATCCGTTATATGGAACAGTTGGAAAAATACGATGTGGATTACGGTGAGGCGGATACCCTGGACGAAAATGCCGATGTGGTGCGGATCATGAGCATCCACAAGAGTAAAGGTCTGGAATTCCCCGTGGTATTTGTCTCCGGGCTGTCGAAGCGTTTCAACATGCAGGATGCGAACCAGTCCCTGATCGTGGATATGGATCTGGGAGTAGCGGTGGACTATGTGGATTCCGGCCGCCGCATTAAAAATAAGACCCTCCGCCGGGCCGTTCTGTCAGCGAAAATGAAGGAGGACAATCTGGCGGAGGAACTGCGTGTGCTTTACGTGGCACTGACCCGTGCCAGAGAAAAACTGATCCTGACAGCGGTGTTGGATAAGGCGGAGGAAAAATGGGAGCTGTCCCGGATGACAGGACAGGAGAAGCTGACCTATCTGGATTTCTGTGAGGCGGGGAGCTATATGGATTTTCTGCTGCCGATCCTGCCTAAGACAGGAATTGCAGTAACAACGCTGGGAACAGAAGACCTGGCGGCAGAGGAGATCAGGGAACAACTGCGCATGGGAGACCGCAGGGAACTGTTGCAGCGTGTGACGGACGGCGAGACTCCTTTGCCTGGGGACCCGGAGGAGAACGAACGAAAGCTTGCGAAACTGCGGGAGCGATTTGCCTATGCCTATCCGTATCCCGGCCTGCAGAAGCTCTATACCAAGACCACGGTATCGGAACTGAAGATTGCGGCCATGGCGGAGAAGGATGAAGCGGCATTTCATACCTTCGAAGAAAAAGAAGTGGTGCCTTATATCCCGGCTTTCCGCAGAGAACAGGAAAAGGTCAGCGGAGCCGTCCGCGGTAACGCGTTCCACCGGACCATGGAACTGTTGGACTTTTCTTATCTGTTTATGGAATCCGGACTATTTGCCGGATGCCCTGGGACTTATGAGGAATACCGTCAGGGCCTGGATACGGACCGGTTACAGGAACGTCTGAAGGAATTCCTGCAGCGGGAGACAGCTTCCCTACGACTGACAGAAGAGTATGCGCAGGCCGTAAGCCTTCCCAAAATCCGGCATTTTCTGGAACAGGAGCTGGCCTACCGCATGTGGAGAGCTTTTGAACAGGGCCTTTTGTACAGAGAGCAGCCCTTCGTGCTGGGCATTGATGCGAAGCGCCTGGATCAGGACCTTCCTGAAGGGGAAAAGGTTCTCATTCAGGGTATCATCGATGTCTTCTTTATAGAAAACGGAGAGATCGTCCTGCTGGACTACAAGACCGATGTGATCGATTCCCTGCAAGCCCTCTGGAACCGCTACAGCGTCCAGATCCAATACTATGAGGAGGCACTGACGAAGCTGATGCAGCTGCCCGTGAAGGAGAGGATCCTGTATTCCTTCTATCTGGAAAAATACGAGTAAAAAAGCCGGAGTAAATGGAGGTTTCATATGAGTCAATATTTTGATTTATCAATAAGAAGGATTGAGATAAAGAAACCAAAAAGAGACTTGAAACCTGTTATTAAATTACAGGATGAAGTTAATAAGACTTTGCTGCATGATGAATATTATTATCCTACAGATGAAAGAACTATACAGGAATGTTTGGATGGTGATTATATCTTATTGGGCGTATATAATGATGTCGGGGTCAAAAGCCCCCGACTTTGATGCCTACGGATTGTTCCGTGCTACGCACTCCCACAATCCTACCCAATATTCGCATATCGTGGGATTTACTGATTGGATGGAAATTCCTGGCAATAAAATTATGTGTCATGAATTCGTTGTGGTTGATATGGAATATAGAGGTAATGGTATACAGAAGAGATTCATGGATGCTACTATAAGAGAAGCTAGACAGATGGGTTATGATACTATTTGGTGTTGTGCTCATCCTAATAATACTCCGTCTGTATGTAGCATAGAGAGTACAGGCTATAAATTTGCCGATCAGTTTGTTGTAGATGGCTGGCCTAGGAATGTTTATTACAGAAGTACATCTATACAGAGATAGCAGTTATTTAGAGGGAGAGTATAAGTTAAGTATGGCATGGTATGCAGAACGAAAAAGAAAATGTTGGTATTGTATCTGTGGTGTAGAAATGAAGTAAGAAGTAAGTGTGGTGTATCTATGAACCTACAGCAGGCAAGGCGCACTCTGGGGATCACCCCGGAGGATGACAAGGCCGCGATCAAGAAAAAATACAGGCATCTTATGGGGCAGTTCCACCCGGATGCGCAGGTGGGGGAGAATGCCTTAGACAGTATCCGCCGGGCGCAGGAGATCAATGAGGCTTATGAATATCTGAAAAAGCATACCGGCATCTTCCAGAGTGGTGCAACCACAGGAAAAGGCAGCAGGCGTACCGCCTCCGGCACTGGAACGCAGAGTGCCTGGAAGGACAGACCGCCGAAGAATCCGGAATGGACCGGCAGGATCAATGAGAAAGCTTTCTGCAAGCGGAACGTCTACCAGCGTTACAGCATGGAAGTGGAAGGACCTGCGGATAAGCTATATTACCGTGTGGCCAGAGGAAGATACCTGTGGGATCCGGCGACAGAGGATTTTACTCTGTTTGTGACCAGTCTGCACCATGTGACAAAGGAGCTGCTGGAGCAGACAGAGGAGAGAGCGGCACGCAAAAAGGCAGAATCTGTGGCAACTGTGACAACAGGCGCATGGAACACAGAGGCAGACCGTTTTCAGATCCAGTCAAGGCTGTTCTATCATCTGTCCGCCCAGTTTACCGACCCGGTGCAGATCCTTGATCAGATCGCAAAGCCGAAGCGGACGGATGAAGCCGGCAGGAAAATTTATCATTTTCATACCTCTTTGGGAGCGGATGCCACGCAGCCTGCCTACCGCAGGCTCACCGCGTTACAACCGGAAGATGCCATTTATCCGCTGGCATTTCAGGAGAATCGTATTCTGGTGTGCCGGGAGAAACAGTATCCTCTGGGACACCTTTTTTTTGAGGATGACCGTCTGTATTTCTGCGTGATCCCCCTGTTGCAGGAAAAACTGGCACAGGTACAGATGAAAGTACGGAAAGTACAGGTGTTGCGGAAAAATCACCCCTACAAGGTGAAAGTGGATATCGATCTGTATTTCCGGGCGGAAAAAGAGATTATGACATACAAAGGACGGGATCGAAATTTCGAAATTGCGAAAATCTTAAACGATTACGAGGCAGATTTGACGGGCAAAATGAGAAAAAGTTGGGAATGATTGAAAAATTGCAGAAAATTATTTGTGTTTCTGAACAGTTGCGTTAATATATGACATAAGGAGTTCTGATCTGCCGCGGGGCAGTCCACCTCAGAACACAGGAAAAAGAATATGTGGCATGTAGAGACCGACTATTTTGCACCGGCAGTTTTCGTGATCATGTTGATCAAGGAGCATTCTCAGCGAAAGGAACACAATGATGTACAGGATAATGCTTTTTATTTTGTATTGATTGTAAGCATTGTGAATGCCATCATCGGTCTGACCCATCTGGCGCAGGAAGAGGACAACATTCAGGTGATCCGGGAATATCTGCACAATATCGATAATTCCAGTGATTTCCTGTTGGGACTGATCAATGATATTCTGGATATGAGTAAAATTGAAAACGGCGAACTGACGCTGAAAGAGGATACCTACACCAAAGATGAATTCGTGAACTCCATTAACACGGTCATTAAACCGCTGATGGATAACAGGGATATTAATTTTGTATTCCAGATGAATACCCATATAGACTGTATCCGTGTGGATAGACTACGTTACAACCAGATCTTTTTCAATCTCCTGTCCAATGCGGCGAAGTTTACCCCCAGAGGCGGAATTGTCGAATTTCTGTTCGAATCCATCCCACCGAAGGATGACAAGGTGGGAATCCGGTTTCGTGTGAGGGATAACGGTATCGGAATGAGTCCGGAGTTCCTGCCGCACCTGTACGATCCGTTCTCCCAGGAGCCGAGATGGGAGACAAGGTCAAGGGAACCGGTCTGGGACTACCCATCGTGAAGATCCCTTTTACTTTTTGTGTTGATATAAGCCTATCCGCCAAACCTCAAGTCGTTTTGACGGAAAATGGGCATAGAAAAAGGACAGTCGATTTCTTGGCTTGGGAAATAGGGAGATTCCCAATTCCCTTTTGTGTTCCCGGAGCATAGATCAGGGTAGGCTAATGTGGATTTATTCATTAGGGGACATAAAAGAGGCTCCCATCCATAACGAAGGGAGCCTCTTTTTGCTAGTAGTGTTTATTGTGTTTTTTGTAGAGACTTATTCAATCGTCTGAATAGCCTTTAGAACAGCCGTTAATTCTGCCACTTCAGGGAAAGCGTATACATAGCAACTTCCGGCCTTTATATACGCCCTGCGATTTTTTTCTAATTCCGACTGTTTTACTTCGTTTGGCAAGCAAGCCTCTGCCTGCGAATCTGGCTTATAATTCATTACTCTGATAATGAAACTCTCTCCCTCAAGGGCAGGATCGGGCACTGCTTCGCCGCCATCCTCTAAGACTTGACTTTCTGGTATGTAACCGGTGATATACTGCACGCTGAGCATATTGTACTGTGCTCCGTCTTTCATCACAGTCGTATACAAGCTCCCTCGTCCGAAATGAAATCCTTCTGGCAAAGCCTGTGGCAGATGTACGGATAGGGAGTTGTTCTTGACCTCTGTTTCCGACAATGTTATTACTTCCGCAATTTCAACGGAATCTTCGCTTTTAGTATCTGGAAATACTGCAATGCTATAACAACCGGCCATTTCTGAGCCTCCGCTGATTCCTCCGCCTGCATCTTTGATTGGATCACCTGTCATTGTGTCATACTTTGGCTGGTGTAACATCGCAACTGTTCCTGCCACAATAAGACACAGGCAAGCAGCCATAACTCCCCATTTTGCCCAGATGGACTTTTTTGCTTTGTGATATGCCCTTGCTTCGTAGACATGCTTCTCATTGATGTCGCCGAGGACCTCATACAGTTTTTCGTTAGTCATAGTTCAAAGCCCCTTTCTAAAAGGTAGTTGTGTAGTTTGAGGCGGAGGCGGTTAAGGGTCATTGATATTGCCCCATCATTCATGCCGTGCCGGACAGCAATTTCTGAAATGCTATCGGTGTACCAGTATCGGCTGATAAAAATACTTCTTTTCTCTGGAGAAAGACT
>QWCY01003094.1_pt1 | contig 19792 bp, 13 predicted proteins | sample 1972631 | NCBI WGS metagenome assembly QWCY01 (sample SAMN09866696, study PRJNA288562) | Human gut metagenome isolate pre1_stool, whole genome shotgun sequencing... | isolation source: gut | host: Homo sapiens | place: USA: California
CCGACATTATCGAGCATTTTGGCAACGCAGATGCCGTGCCGCAGCCGCCGGAGCGGTGCTTAAGCCGTCAGGCGGGAATTGTGCGGTGTTGCCTTAAATTGTCTGGCGTAAAGCCTGGCTGCCATTACTTCATCAGGTCGCAGACCAGCTGTGCGTAGGCAACGGGGTCTTCCAGCGGCAGGCCCTCAATCAGCAGGGCCTGGTCGTACAGCAGCTCGGCGTACTTATTGATCTTGTCGGTGTCACCGGCCTCATGAGCGGCTTTCAGCGCACCGAACACGGCGTGGTTGGGGTTCAGCTCCAGCACCTTGGTGCTCTCCATGCCCTCGCCGCCGGCAGGCATCTTGCGCAGGATCTTTTCCATCTCCATGGAAATACCGCCCTCGCTGGAAAGCGATACCGGGTGATCCTGCAAAGTCGGGTTGACCTTCACATCTTTGATCTTGCCGTTCAGGGCCTTCTTGATCTCCTCAAACAAGTCCTTGTTTTCGGTTGCGGTCTCCTCGGCAGCCTTCTTTTCTTCCTCGGTTTCCAGGCCCAGATCGCCGGAATTGATGTTTTTGAATTCCTTTTCCTTGTAGTCGTGCATGATCTGCAGGCAGAATTCATCCACATCCTCGCTGCACAGCAGCAGGTCATAGCCCTTGCTCAGCACCAGCTGTGCGTTGGGCAGTTTGCCCAGGCGGGCCGCCTCGTCACCGGCGGCAAAGTAAATGGCCTTCTGGCCTTCCGGCATCTTCTCAATGTATTCATCCAGCGTGATGAGCTTCTGCTCCTTGGCAGAGTAGAACATCAGCAGGTCGGAAAGCAGGTCTTTGTGCATGCCGTAATCGCCGTAAACACCAAACTTGATCTGGCGGCCAAATGCTTTCCAGAAGGTTTCGTACTTTTCGCGGTCGTTCACCAGCATAGCGTGCAGTTCGTTCTTGATCTTCTTTTCCAGGCTGTTGCGGATCAGCTTTACCTGGCCATCCTTCTGCAGCGTTTCACGGCTGATGTTCAGGCTCAGGTCCTCGCTGTCCACAACGCCCTTGATAAAGCTGAAGTAATCCGGCAGCAGGTCAGCGCATTTTTCCATGATCATAACGCCGGAAGCATACAGGGCCAGACCCTTTTCGTACTCCTTGGTGTAGTAATCATACGGCGTCTGGCCGGGCACAAACAGCAGGGCGGTGTAGGTTGCGGTGCCCTCGGTGCGGCTGGTGATCACGCGCAGCGGGTCGGAATAATCCATGAACTTGCTCTTATAGAACTCGTTGTATTCTTCCGGCTTTACATCTTTCTTGTCGCGCTTCCAGATGGGCACCATGCTGTTCAGGGTTTCCAGCTCGGTGTAGGTTTCGTACTCCGGCTTATAGTCGTCACCGGCGTCCTCCGGCTTCGGCTTCTGGCGGCTCTTCTCGCGGTACATGGTAATGGGGTAGCGGATGTAATCGCTGTACTTCTTGACCAGGCCGGAGATGGTGTACTCGTCCAGATATTCGCTGTATTTGTCGGTTTCGGTGTCCTCTTTCAGCACCAGGGTGATCTCGGTGCCAACTTCCGGCTTTTCGGCTTCGGTCAGGGTGTAGCCCTCCACGCCGGAGGACGACCACTGCCAGGCTTCCTCGCTGCCCTCCGCGCGGGAAACAACGGTCACCTTGCTGGCAACCATGAAAGCGGAGTAGAAGCCAACGCCGAACTGACCGATGATGTCAATGTTCTCGTTCTGATTGCTTGCCTTAAAGTCCTGGCTGCCGGAGCGGGCAATGGTGCCAAGGTTCTTTTCCAGCTCATCCTTAGTCATGCCAATGCCGTTATCGCTGATGGTCAGGGTGCGGTTCTCTTTATCGGCTGCAATATGAATGTGCAGGTCTTCTTTTTTTACGTTGATGGAGGTGTCCGTCAGGCTCTTGAAATACAGCTTGTCGCAGGCATCCGATGCGTTGGAGATCAGCTCGCGCAGGAAGATCTCGCGGTTGGTATAAATAGAATTGATCATCAGGTCAAGCAGCTTTTTGCTCTCGGCCTTAAACTGATGCATTGCCATAGTTACAATGACCTCACTTTTATATATTTTATAGTTTAGCACTCGCGTGCTTTAAGTGCTAAGCATATATTAGCACTCTTACCCGCAAAGTGCAAGTCCTGATTGCCCTTTTTACAAAAAGTTAAAAAACTGTATGTAAAATACAGAAAAAGGCTTTTCAAAGCACATTTTTTGCGCTATCCTAATAACTGTATCTTCATATTTATCATTAGGAGCCTGATGTTATGAAATTTGTAGAATATAAACTTGCCACCGGTGCTATGCTGACCGGCTACCTGCGTGACGAAACCACCGAAATGCCCAGCTACAACACCCGTCCGGCAGTGCTGATCCTGCCCGGCGGCGGCTACCGCTACTGCTCCCCGCGCGAAGCGGACCCTGTTGCCGTCCAGTTTTTGCAGGCCGGCTACCATGTGTTCACCCTGATTTATTCCACCGACCACGCCCCGCTGCTGTGGCAGCCGCTGACCGAAGCCGCGTCCGCCATCCTGTACCTGCGCCGGAATGCGGCGGACCTGCGCATTGCGGCGGATAAGATCACCATCGTTGGCTTTTCTGCCGGTGCCCACCTGGCGGCTTCCACCGCCCTGCTGTGGGATGCAGCTCCCGTGCAGCAGGCCCTTGGTATTACCGGAACCGAAGCCCGCCCCAATGCGGTGGTGCTGGGGTACCCCGTTATCACCAGCGGCAAGTTTGCCCACCGCGGCTCTTTTGAGAACCTGTGCGGCGCGGATGAAGCCCTGCTGCAGACCATGAGCCTGGAAAACCAGGTGCGCCCCGATGTGCCGCCTTTCTTCATCTGGCACACCGTGGAAGATCAGGCTGTGCCCGTGGAAAACAGCCTGCTGCTGGCAGGCGCCCTGAAAGAGAACAACGTGCCGTTTGAGCTGCACCTGTTCACCCATGGCGGCCATGGCTCCAGCACCTGTACCAACGAGGTCAACACCCCTAACAAGCATAACAACGCCTGGCTGCCCCTGTGCATGGGCTGGCTGGGGGAGACCCTGGATTTTACCCTGTGATTTGAGCAGCCCCATTAAGAAGCTGTTTTTGTAACCCTATTATTAAGGAGGTTATACCATGAAGATCATGTTTTATGCCCTCCGTCCTTTCGACGAGCGAGCCTATTGTGAGCCATACAGCAAACAGTACGGCATTGATTATGCCTATACCGCAGCGGTCCCCACGCCGGATAACCTGGAACTTGCCAAAGGCTGCGATGCCGTCAGTACCAACCCCTGCCTGATCACGCCGGAATATCTGGAAGCCTGGGCCGCGATGGGGGTCAAATTCCTGCCCTGCCGCAGCATTGGCTATGACCATATCCCGCAGCAGAAAGCCAAGGAGCTTGGCATGCGCATCTCCCATTCCTGGTATCCGCCGGCAGGTGTGGCCGATTATGCCATTATGCTGATGCTGATGTGCAACCGCAAAGTGGGCCAGATTCTGCGCCGTGCCGATGCCCAGGATTATTCCTTAAGCGGCAAGATGGGCCGCGATATCACCCGTATGACGGTGGGTGTGATCGGCACCGGCAACATTGGCCGCACTGTGCTGCGCCACTTAAGCGGCTTTGGCTGCAAGCTGTTGGCTTACGACCTGTACCCCAACGATGAAGCCCGCCAGTATGCCGAGTATGTGGATCTGGATACCCTGTACAAGAGCTGCGATATCATCACCCTGCACACCAACGCCACCGCCGCCAACCGCCATATGATCGATGCCAACGCTATTGCCAAGATGAAAAACGGCGTTGTGCTGATCAACACAGCCCGCGGCACCCTGATTGATCCGGAAGCGCTGATAAACGGGCTGGAAAGCGGCAAGATCGGCGCAGCCGGCCTGGACGTTGTGGAAAACGAGAACGGCCTGTTCTACTTTAACCATATGGGCGATGCGTTGCAGAACCGCGAACTTGCCATGCTGCGCAGCTTCCCGAATGTGATCTTTACCCCGCATACCGCGTTTTATACCGATGTGAACGTGGCCAGTATGGTGGAAAGCGCTTTTAAGGCTGTGCGCGCCATGGCGGATGGCGAACAGACCCCACTGGAGGTGCGCCTGTGACAGAACCGGGCCGTGCCGAATCTGCCGCTGCGCTGGCCCAGTGCCCGCGGCTGGCGGCAGGGGAGCCATTTGACTTTGTCTGTGCAGGCTGCGGGGACTGCTGCCGTAACCGGCGGGACCTGGTGCTTTCCGGTTATGACCTGTACCGCATTGCCCGCCGCCTGGGCCTGCCCCCGCGCTTGACGGCGGATACTTTTTGCAAGCAGGAGTTTGCCCCGCAGACCCTTTTGCCTGCCGTGGTGCTGCGCCCCAATGCCCGCACAGGCAACTGTCCCTTTTTTGAGGCCGATGCCTGCACCATCCACGCCGCCCGCCCGCTGGCCTGCGCTCTTTACCCGCTGGGCCAGGCCATTGACCCGGCAACAGCCGCCATGGAATATTACGTGCAGCTGCCATTGTGCGGTGCCCGCGTATCCGCGCAGGAACAGCGCACCCTGCAAAATTACCTGGACGATGCCGCCATCACCGCCCGCGCCGGGATTGACGCCCGGTGGGCTGTGGTGTGTACCCAGCTTTCGGATAAGCTGCAGCAGGCAGGCGGACGCGAAAATCCGCGCTACCTGCCCGCCGCCCGCCGCATTGCACGCGCCCTGTATTTTGATTATTCCATCCAGGATGATTTTTACCCCCAGTTCAACGCCAACACCCAGGCGCTTTGGCCGCTGCTGGATAAAATGCTGTGAGATCAACCATCAGCGGCTCGGTAAGCGAGACATTGATGTATGCAAGAACAGAAAATAAAATATGACGGTGTATTATGAAGAGGAGGGAAAACTATGGCACCCAAACTGTTATGTGGCCTGCTGCTGACGTTGGTTGGCCTTGTGTTTTCTTCGTTCTGCTTTATCTATGCCGTTATGAACCCCTGGAACTATAATGGCATTAACGGCCTGCTGGGCAGCTTTTTGGGTACCCAAACGCTGGTGCCGTTCATCATCTCCACAGCGGCCATGTGCGCGGGGCTCATCCTCTGCTTCTATGTGGCGTTCCACAAGGACAATAAGGATAAATAACCTGAAGCCATAATAAAATCATAAAGCAGCAACCCCCGCACCGATGATTTTGTGCGCACATCGGTACGGGGGCTGCTGTCTATTATAAAACGGATGTTAAGAAAATGGCTTGTTACAGGTTGGTGTAGCCCATCAGGCTCTTATCCACCTCGGCGGCGGCATCGCGGCCTTCGCGCAGGGCCCAAACAACAAGGCTCTGGCCGCGGCGCATATCGCCGCAGGTAAATACATGGGGCACGTTGGTGGCGTACTTAGTATCGGCAACGGTGCCGCGCTTGGTCAGGTCAACGCCAAACGCTTCGGCCACATAGGGCTGGCAGCCGGTAAAACCGGCGGCAATCAGCACCAGGTCGCACTCGATGGCAAATTCTTCGCCGGTGGGCACCATGGCGCGGCGGCCGGTGGCTTCATCCACCACTTTGCTTTCCAGCTTGGCAATCAGCGCACCGCAAACCTGACCGGCTTCGTTCTTATAGAACTCTTTGACCGTGGTCTGGTAAATGCGCGGGTCGCTGCCAAACACGGCAATGGCTTCCTGCTGGCCGTAATCGGTTTTCAGCACCTTGGGCCATTCGGGCCAGGCGTTGGCGGCGGTGCGTTCTGTGGGCGGGCAGGGCATCATTTCCAGCTGGGTCACGCTTGCGCAGCCCTGGCGGATGGCGGTGCCGACACAGTCGTTGCCGGTATCGCCGCCGCCGATGACCAACACCTTTTTGTCCTTGGCACTCACGGCCTTGCCATCGGAAAAGCCGGAATCCAGCAGGCTGCGGGTCACGCTGGTCAGGTAATCCACGGCAAAGTAGATACCCTGTGCATCGCGCCCCGGGGCGTTGATGTCACGCGCCTGCTTGGCACCGCAGGCCAGCACAACGGCATCGTGTGCATCCAGCACATCCTGGGCAGGGGTGCTGCCGCCAACATCGGCGCAGGTTACAAAGTCAATGCCTTCGTCCTTCATAATGTTCACGCGGCGGTCAATGACCTGCTTTTCCAGCTTCATGTTGGGGATGCCGTACATCAGCAGGCCGCCCACGCGGTCCTCACGCTCGTATACGGTCACTTTGTGGCCGCGCTTGTTCAGGTAATCGGCAACCGCAAGGCCGGCAGGGCCGGCACCTACCACGGCAACGGTTTTGCCGGTGCGGGTCGGGGGCGGGCAGGCGGTCAGCAGGCCGGATTCATAGCCATATTCTACAATGGCGTGCTCGTTCTCCTTCACGGTAACAGGGCTGCCGGTGGTGTAGCCGCAGGTGCAGGCAGCTTCGCACAGAGCGGGGCATACCCGGCTGGTAAACTCCGGAAAGCGGTTGGTGGCGCGCAGGCGATGTACAGCCAGATCCCACTTGCCTTGGTAGACCAGGTCGTTCCATTCGGGGATTAGGTTGTTCAGCGGGCAGCCGCTTGCCATGCCGCCAATCATCATGCCAGCCTGGCAGAACGGTACGCCGCAATCCATGCAGCGGGCACCCTGCGCCTGCTGTTCATCCTGCGGCAGCGGGATGTGAAATTCGTTAAAGTTCTGAATGCGTTCTTCGGGCGGCAGCTCCGTGCTGGTCTGCCGGGCAATTTCCATAAATCCTGTCGGTTTTCCCATCGTTTGCGCCTCCCTTATTTGTTAGCAGCGTTCTTCATTGCATAGAACGCTTCGATCTGTGCCTGCTCGCTGTCTTCGCCTTTTTCTTCCATCTGGGCAATCAGGCGCAGCATCTTGTCATAGTCATGGGGCAGAACCTTTTTGAACTTGGGCAGATACTCGCCAAAGTTGTCCAGGATTTCCTTGCCGCGGGGGGAGCCGGTAGCTTCCACATGCTCGCGGATCAAATCCTTCAGCAGCGAAACATCATACTTGTGTTCCACCGGCTCCAGGCTGACCATATCCTTGTTGACGCGGGTGTAGAAATCCCAGTCCTCATCCAGCACATAGGCGATGCCGCCGCTCATGCCGGCTGCAAAGTTTTTGCCGGTCTTGCCCAGCACCACCACGGTGCCGCCGGTCATATATTCGCAGCCGTGGTCGCCAACGCCCTCCACAACAGCGATAGCGCCGGAGTTGCGCACGCAGAAACGCTCGCCAGCTACGCCGTTGATGAACGCTTTACCAGCGGTTGCACCGTAGAGGGCAACGTTGCCAATGACAATGTTCTCGCTGCGGTCATAGGTGACATCCTTGGGCGGGTAAACGATCAGCTTGCCGCCGGAAAGGCCCTTGCCCATATAGTCGTTGGAATCGCCAACCAGTTCCAAGGTCAGGCCGGCGGGGATAAAGGCACCAAAGCTCTGGCCGCCGTACCCGTTGCAGATCACATGGAAGGTATCTTCCGGCAGGGTGTTGCCAAACTTGCGGGTGATCTCGCTGCCAAAAATCGTGCCGAACGCGCGGTCAGTGTTGCCAACTTCCAGTTCAACGGTCATCGGCTTGGGCTCTGCCATGTCAAAGCTCTTCTTGAACTTCTTCATCAGCACGCGCATATCCGGTGTTTTTTCCAGGCCGAAGTTGTAGACATCCTTGGCGTTGAAGTGTACGCTGCTGTTTTCCACCAGCGGGTTTTTCAACAGGGCAGTCAGGTCCATCTCGCTTGCGCGGGAACCAGCCGGGGCATCCTTGACTTTCAGCAGGTCGGTGCGGCCAACCAGTTCATCCACGGTATGCACGCCCAGGCGGGCCATGTATTCGCGCAGATCCTCGGCCATAAAGCGCATAAAGTTGATGATATATTCCGGCTTGCCCTTAAAGCGCTTGCGCAGCTCGGGGTTCTGGGTGCAGATGCCCATGGGGCAGGTATCCAGGTTGCACACGCGCATCATCACGCAGCCCATGGCAACCAGCGGGCCGGTGCCAAAGCCGAACTCTTCAGCGCCCAGCATGGCGGCAATGGCCACATCGCGGCCGCTCATCAGCTTGCTGTCGGCTTCAATGCGCACGCGGGAACGCAGGCCGTTCATGATCAGGCTCTGGTGCGCTTCGGCAATGCCCAGCTCCCACGGCAGGCCGGCATTGTGGATGGAGTTGCGCGGTGCAGCGCCGGTGCCTCCGTCAAAGCCGGAGATCAAAATCACTTCGGCGCCAGCCTTGGCAACGCCGGCGGCAATGGTGCCGACACCGGCTTCGCTGACCAGCTTGACATTGATGGCAGCCTTGCGGTTGGAGCATTTCAGGTCATAGATCAGCTGGGCCAGGTCCTCAATGGAGTAGATATCGTGGTGCGGCGGGGGAGAGATCAGGCCCACGCCGGTGGTGGAGTGGCGGGTTTTGGCAACCCAGGGGTAAACCTTGCCGCCGGGCAGCTGGCCGCCCTCGCCGGGCTTGGCACCCTGTGCCATCTTGATCTGAATCTCGCTGGCGGAAACCAGATACTTGCTGGTTACGCCAAAACGGGCGGATGCCACCTGTTTGATGGCGCTGTTGCGCTCGGTGCCAAAACGGTCTTCGGCTTCGCCGCCTTCGCCGGTGTTGCTCTTGCCGCCGATGCGGTTCATGGCAACGGCCATGCACTCGTGGGCTTCCTCAGAAAGGGCACCATAGCTCATGGCAGCGGTCTTGAAGCGGTGTACGATGGAATCCACGCTTTCCACTTCGTCCAGCGGGATACCGGCATCGGGATAGTTGAAGTCCAGCAGGCTGCGCAGGTGCATGGCATCGCCGCCCTCGGCGTTCACGGCATCGGTGTAAGCCTTGAACTTGTTGTAATCGCCGGTCCAGCAGGCCTGCTGCAGCAGGTGGATGGTCAGCGGGTTGTACAGGTGCTCTTCCGCCTGCTTGCTGCTGCGGAACTTGTGCTCGCCCAGGCTGCTCAGCTCCATGTTGATATCCAGGCCCAGGGGGTCGAATGCCTGTTTGTGGCGAGCTTCCAGGTCGTTCTGGATGTCGCGGATAGTAATGCCGCCCACACGGCTGACGGTGTTGGTAAAGTACTTATCCACCACCTCATTGCTCAGGCCCAGCGCTTCAAAAATTTGGCTGCCCTGGTAGGACTGGATGGTGGAAATGCCCATCTTGGAGGCAATCTTGACGATGCCGGCCAGAACGGCTTTATTGTAGTCGTTCACGGCGGCATAGTAATCTTTGTCCAGCAGGCCCTCATCGATCAGCTCGCCGATGGTCTCCTGTGCCAGATAGGGGTTGATGGCGCAGGCACCGTAGCCCAGCAGAGTGGCAAAATCATGAACCTTGCGGGGCTCGCCGCTTTCCAGGATCAGGGCCATGGCGGTGCGCTTGCGGGTACGAACCAGATACTTGGAAACTGCGCCCACAGCCAGAAGGCTGGGGATGGCGACATGGTACTCATCAATTTCGCGGTCAGACAAAATCAGGATGTTGGCACCATCGCGGTAGGCGCGGTCCACATCAACGAACAGGCGGTCAATGGCCTTTTCCAGGTCGGTGTTCTTATAGTAGCAGATGGAGATGGTTTCCACCTTAAAGCCGGGAACCTTCATGGCCTTGATCTTCATCAGGTCGGTTTCGGTCAAAATGGGGTTGGTGATTTTCAGCACCTTGCAGTTCTCGGCGTCCTCTTCCAACAGATTACCCTGTGCGCCAACGTATACGGTGGTGGAGGTCACGACCTTCTCGCGCAGGGCGTCGATGGGCGGGTTGGTGACCTGGGCAAACATCTGCTTAAAATACTCAAACAGCGGGGGATGGGTGTGGCTCAAAACGGCCAGCGGGGTATCGCTGCCCATGGCACCGGCGGGCTCGGAGCCGTTCTTTGCCATCGGCAGGATCATGGTGGAAACATCCTCGTACTGGTAGCCGAATGCTTTCTGCAGCCGCACCAGCTCGTCATGCTCGTGGCTGGGTACGCGCTCGTTGGGGATCTTCAGGTCGGCCAGGCTGACCAGGTTGCGGTCCAGCCATTCGCCGTAAGGCTCGCGGCTGGCGTAATCGGCTTTCAGGCTTTCGTCGTCCACCAGCTCACCCCTGGCGGTATCTACCAACAGCATTTTGCCGGGGCGCAGGCGGTCCTTGCGCACGATTTCTTCGGCGGGAATATCCAGCACGCCGACCTCACTGGAAAGGATCAGGCGGCCGTCTTTGGTGATATAGTAGCGGCTGGGGCGCAGACCGTTGCGGTCCAGCACAGCGCCCATCACATCGCCGTCACTGAACAGGATGGAAGCGGGGCCGTCCCACGGTTCCAGCATGGTGGCGTAATACTGATAGAACGCACGCTTTTTGGGGTCCATACTATGGTTGTTTTCCCACGGTTCGGGGATGGTGACCATAACAGCCAGCGGCAGTTCCATGCCGTTCATAACCATAAACTCCAGCGTGTTATCCAGCATGGCGGAGTCGGAGCCACCCTGGTTCACAATGGGCAGTACCTTGGTCATATCCTCTTTCAGGTAGTTGGAACCAATGGTTTCCTCGCGGGCCAGCATGGTATCCACGTTGCCGCGGATGGTGTTGATCTCGCCGTTATGCAGGATAAAGCGGTTGGGGTGGGCGCGGTTCCAGCTGGGTGCCGTGTTGGTAGAAAAACGGCTGTGCACCATGCCGATGGCAGATTCATAATCTTCGCTCTGCAAATCGGGATAGAACAGGCGCAGTTCTTTAACCAGGAACATGCCCTTGTACACAATGGTGCGGCTGGAAAGGCTGCACACATAAGTATCCTGGCTGGACTGTTCAAACACGCGGCGGGCAACATAAAGCTTGCGGTCAAAGTCAATGCCGGGCTTTACGCGGGCCGGGCGTTCCACAAATGCCTGCCAGATGCTGGGCATGCAGGAACGTGCCTTGTGGCCCAAAATTTCCGGGCAGGTGGGCACTTCGCGCCAGCCAAGGAAGTTGAGCCCCTCTTTTTTGCAGATGATCTCAAACAGCTTTTTGTCCTGGTTGCGGTTCAGCTCTTCCTGTGGGAAAAAGAACATGCCAATGCCGTAGTCACGCTCGTTGCCCAGCGTAATGCCGGCTTCTTCGGCAGCTTTTTTGAAGAACTTGTGGCCGATCTGCAGCAGAATACCGACACCATCGCCGGTTTTGCCTTCGGCATCCTTACCGGCACGGTGTTCCAGGTGCTCCACAATCTGCAAAGCATCGTCGATCGTTTTGTGGGTTTTGCGGCCCTTGATATCCACAACTGCACCAATGCCGCAGTTGTCATGTTCAAACCGCGGATCATACAGCCCGGCGGGGGCCTTGCGCTCTGTAAAGTTTTCCATCCGTTTTTTGCTCCTTCCCGTAATTCCCTGCGGGGCCGGGCGGGAACGCACATTTCCCAACCTGGCATAGATACGAAAAAAGACGTTCCCCCAACGGGTACACTAACCCGTTTGTGGGAACGTCTTTGTTCTTAGCGATACTATACCACACCAATAGGGAAATGGCAATCATCAAACAAAAGATTTTTATGAAATTAACGCAAAAGCCTTATTTGCTTTGCTTTACAAGGACTAAACTTAACAAAATTAAGCTGCGGCAATAACTGCCGGGCAAAACGGTGTGTTATTTACCGTTTGCAGCCTGCTGCTCTTTCAAAACAGCCAGGATCTCGGTCAGCAGCTCCTCCTGCGTCGGGGCCTTAGGGGCTTCCGGCTCGGCGGGCTTTTCTTCTTCATGCTTGCCCAGGTCCATGAGTTTGTTCATGGCTTTCAGCATACAGAACAGAACGAATGCCAGAATGATAAAGTTAATGACGGCAGAGATGAATGCACCGATGCCCAGGTTGATGTCAAACGGCAGGTGCAGCACAACATCACTGAAATCTGTCTGGAACAAAATGCCAATGATGGGGTTGATGATGTTGTCCGTCAAAGAAGTGACCAGCGTGGAGAATGCGCCGCCGATGAGAACACCGATGGCCATGTCCATCATGTTGCCTTTCAGGGCAAAAGCTTTGAACTCTTCCAGGAACTTTTTCATAATGTATTTCCTCCTGCATGGATGAATTTTTCAGGGCCATGCCCCACACAGGCTGCAAACGGGGCATGGGGCCCGGATTCCAAAATAAAAAAGTTACTTCAGCAGCTTGGCTACAGCGTCTGCTGCGCCGTCCAGATAATCCCCGGCAAAGGTTTCAATCATGCCGGCGTCCGCCTCTTTGGCAAATTCGGGGTTCAGCGGCATTTTGGCCAGCACGGGCAGGTGGTACTTCTTGCCGGTCTCGTCCACATGGCTGTCGCCAAACACGTTGATATGCCTGCCGCAGTCCGGGCAGAGAACATAGCTCATGTTTTCCACAATGCCAAGGATGGGGACCTTCATCATTTCGGCCATCTGCACAGCCTTGCCAACGATCATGCCGACCAGCTCCTGCGGACTGGATACAATAATGATGCCGTCTACCGGCAGGGTCTGGAACACGGTCAGCGGCACATCGCCGGTTCCCGGAGGCATATCGACAAACAAAAAGTCAACGTCGTCCCAGATCACTTCCTGCCAGAACTGCTTGACCGCACCGGCAATCACGGGGCCGCGCCACACAACGGGGGCTTCCTCATCTTCCAGCAGCAGGTTGATGGACATGATCTTGATGCCGGTGTGGCTTTCCACCGGGTTGATGCCGTCCTCGGTGCCCATGGCCGGGCCATGAACACCGAACAATTTGGGGATGGAAGGGCCGGTAATGTCAGCATCCAGCACGCCGACCTTGTAGCCTTTGCGGCGCATGGAAACAGCCATCATGGCGCTGGTCATGCTTTTGCCAACGCCGCCCTTGCCGGAAACAACGCCGATCACTTTTTTGATGTGGCTTTTTGCGTGCGGCGGTTCATGCTGCGGCGCACGGCTGGAACAGTCAGCGTGGCAGTTGCTGCAATCGTGGGTACATGCTTCACTCATGTGGGTATAGCTCCTTTTATCTGTGCCGGGCGGGGCGCTGCAACTGCCCCGCTTCGGCACCGTTCTCCGTTTTGCGGCATGGGCCGCACTTTATTAGTGTACCGCGTCAGAGCACAAAATGCAAGTACTATCAAAACGAATAGCACGCCAAACCAGCAAAAATGTCCGAATTGTATGGGGGATACTTCTTCATAGAACCCTGCCATAAACCGCAGCAATGCAGAATATACTGGCTTTATACGGGCAAAGGGGGCGGCAAAAACGGCACTGCGGGGGAAAACCTATCTGAAAAATGCAGCACTGCTGACAGTAGCGGGCTTTGCGCTGCGGGCGCTGGGCATGGTGTTCCGGGTGTTTGTGGCTGCGCGCCTGGGGCCGGAGGGTATGGGCCTGTACCAGCTGATCTTATCCGTCTATATGGTGTTTGTTTCGCTGGCTTCGGCGGGCATCAATGTGGCGTCCACACGGCTGGGTGCGCAATGCCTGACCCGTGGGCGCGGCATGGCCCCGACGCTGCGTAGCCTTGCGGCAACAGCGGCCGTATTGGGCACCGCCGCCATGCTGGCGCAGCTGGCGCTGGCGGACCCTTTGGCCCGCTTTGCCCTGCATGATTCCCGCGCGGAGCTGGGGCTGTGTACGCTGGCCCCCAGCCTGCCGTTTATTGCGGCGGCCGGGGCGCTGCGGGGGTGCTTTTTGGCGCGGCGAAGGGTGGAACCGAATATCATTGCCCAACTGGTGGAGCAGACCGTGCGGATGGCCGTGGCCGCATTGGCGCTGGTAAAGCTGGCCCACTGGGGCGCGGCTTACGCTTGCTGTGCGGTGCTCATCGGCAATACTGTCAGCGAGGCGGTCTCCTGCGGCATTATGGCGCTGTTTGCCCGGCGGGAACCGAGCTTCCGCCCATGCGCCGATGACCCGCCCCGCGGCTATACCAGCCGGGAGCTGTGGGAAATTGTGCTGCCCGTGACCGGCAGCCGGTTGGTGGCCAGCGTTTTGCAGGCAGGGGAAAGCGTGCTGATCCCCGCCTGTCTTGCCGCTTACCTTGGCACCCGCGCCGAAGCCGTGGCACAGTATGGTTCCTTAAAAGGCATGGCACTGCCGCTTATCTTTTTTCCGTTCTCGGTGCTGGCGGCACTTTCCGGCCTGCTGATGCCGGAGATCACCCGTGCCCACACCGCCCGGGATACCGCTGCCCTGCGCCGCCTTGTGCGGCTTGCCATGGGGTTGACGGGTGGGTTCTCGCTGTTGGTGGGGGCCGCGCTGGTGCTGTTTGGCAAGGATGCAGCCATTTTGCTCTATCACGATGCCCAGGCGGGCCGCTATGTGCAGGTACTGGGCTTTGTGGCACCCTTTATGTACCTGGAAAGCATGGTGGATGCGATCTTAAAAGGCATGGGGGAGCAGCTGGCAACCTTCCGCTATTCGGTGCTGGATTCCGTTCTGCGCATTGCGGGCATTGTGTGGCTGGTGCCGCAATACGGTATGCCGGGCTTTCTGGCGGTCATGACAGCCTCTAACCTGCTGACCTGCGGGCTGAATACGGGGAGAATGGTGAAGAAGTTAGGAAGTAGGAGTTAGGAGTGAGGAGTTGAGAGGAAAATTAGAAATTAGGAATTGGGCGGCGGGGAGGAGAGAAAAAGAATAAAGAATAAATAATAATGAATAATGGCGGTGGATCGCGGCGCGGGGCGCCGCTCAGAAAATATGGGGTTTGTTATGTGTTGGAGATAGGCGGCAGATAGTAGAACGCTCAAAACCGTTCCCTATAAAATCACAAAAATCACCCCGCCGCGGGAAACTTCTGCCCCAACGGCGGGGTGGCTCTGCATTATATAGTTTATATCGGAACAAAGCGGCATAGCGTCCGCTTTTCCATCACAGCGTCTGCCCGCTGACCAGCCCGTTCCACAGGCGGTAATAAATGCCTTTCTTTGCCAGCAATTCCTCGTGGCGGCCCTCTTCCTCAATGCCGGATTTGCCCAGCACCAGAATGCGGTCAGCGTTTTTGATGGTGGTCAGGCGGTGGGCAATCGTCAGGGTGGTGCGGCCCTTGGCCAGCTTATCCAGGCTTTGCCCAACCAGAATCTCACTCTCGTTGTCCAGCGCGCTTGTGGCTTCGTCCAGCAGCAGAATGGGCGGGTTCTTCAAAAATACCCGCGCAATGCTGATGCGCTGTTTCTGCCCGCCGGAAAGCTTGACCCCGCGTTCGCCTACATAGGTATCATACCCGTCTTTCAGCTCCCGCACAAAGCCATCAGCACCGGCCAGCCTGGCGGCGGCAATGATCTCCTCCCGCGTGGCACCCGGCTTGCCGTAAGCGATGTTTTCGGCCACCGTGCCGCTGAACAGGTAAACATCCTGCTGCACCACGCCAACGGCATTGCGCAGGCTGCTCAGGGTAACATGGCGGATGTCCTGCCCGTCAATCAAAATCTCGCCGCCGGTCACATCATAAAAGCGAGGGATCAGGTTGCACAGGGTGGTTTTGCCGCCGCCGGAAGGCCCAACCAGCGCCAGATTCTCGCCGGGGCGGATGTTCAGGTTTACATGACGCAGCACCTTGTTGTGGTCGTCCGGGTATTCAAAGCTCACATCGCGGAACTCAATGCTGCCTTTTTCCACCTGCAGCGGTTTGGCGTCGGGGTCGTCAGTGATCTCAACGGGGGTATCGATAATGTCAAAAAAGCGCTCAATGCCGGTCACGCCGCGCTGGAACTGCTCGGCAAACTCCACAATGCGGCGGATGGTGGCAATCAGAGTGGAAACATACAGCACATAGGCAACCAGATCGCCAGCGCTGATGGTGCCATATACCAGCGAAAGGCCGCCTGCCACAATGACCATCAGATACATCAACCCGTCAAACAGCCGGGTGGAGGTGTTGAACGCGGCCATGGCGTGGTAGGTTTTCTTCTTGATGGTCTGGAACGCGGTGTTGCCCTGCTCGAACTTTTTGTTCTCTTCCTCTTCCGCGGCGAACGCCTTCACAACCCGCTGGCCCAGCAGGCTGTCCTCAATCGAAGCGTTCAGCTCGCCAATCTGGAACCGCTGGCGGCGGAACGCGGCGCGCAGTTTCAGGTTCAGCTTAACGGAAACGACTGCCATCAAGGGCACGCAGGCAAACACCACCAAAGTCAGCGGTACGCTGGCTCCGCACAGGATGATGAACGAAGCCGTAATTTTGATGCCCGCAATAAAAAATTCTTCCGGGCAGTGGTGGGCGAATTCGGTCACATCAAACAGGTCGTTGGTAATGCGGCCCATGATCTGCCCAACTTTGGTATTGGAATAATAGGTGTGGCTCAACTGCTGCAGGTGGGCAAAGGCATCCCGCCGCATATCGGTCTCGATATAAACGCCCATAATGTGGCCGGTGCCGGACATAAAATACTGTGCGGCACCATCAATCAGCCGCAAAATGAGATACAGCAGGGCGAGTTTTAACACCGCATCAACCGTCAGCACAATGCCGGGATCGGTGGCGGCGTTGGTCAGGTAGCTCATGATTTTAGGCAGCACGATATCACACAAAGTGGTCAGTGCGGCACAGAACAAATCAAAAATCAAAATGCGTTTGTATCGCATCAGGTAAGGGGCAAACCGGCGGATCAGCGCCGGGGTGCCGATGTGCTGCTGGCTGGGGTCGTTCATAAGATTAAGTTCCTCTTCTTTTCAAAAAAATCAAAAATAAATGCAATCAAAAAATCAGGGTTATTCCTGCGGAGCTTCAGGTTCCTGTGCAGGAACCTCGGTGGGGGCTTCGCTGGCAGGCTCGGTTTCCTGCGGCGGCTCCGGGTCAGGGGCCGGTTCCGCGGTAATTATCGGCTCCGGTGCACCCGTCGGGTCAGGCTCCGGAGTAATCACTGGCTCTGGCGTGGGTTCCTGTGTGGGTTCCGGGGTGACCACCGGCGGCTCTGGTGTGACAACAGGTTCCGGCGTCTGGGTAACTGCCGGTGTCGGTGAAGGGGGTGACGTGGGCGAAGCTGTTGGCGTTGCGGTGGGCAGCGGTTCAATGGGCGCTGTTTTGATGTAGCCGCAGCGCTGGCAGGTATAGGTCATCACCCCGGCCACACCGGGTTGGGGCTGCAAGGTGATAACGCCCTTGTCATAGTCATGCCCCAGGGCGGGCAGTTCTTTTTCTTTTACCTCGCCGCAGATGGTGCATTTAACTTTTACGGTGCCGTATTCCAAACAGGTGGGCTCAATGCGGGTATCCTTTACTTCCACAAATTCATGTTCGTGTTCGTCCGGCTCAAAGTGTGCTGTCACAATCACGCCGTTGGCATCCGCATTGCTGGGTACGGTAAAGCTCAGGGAAGAACTGCTGGAGGCCGCCCCCAGCGACGCCGTCCACCCGGCAAACTTCCAGCCTGCATCGGGTACGGCTTTCACGGTGGAGCAGGTGCCGCCTTTTTTCACTTTCTGGCTGGTAGAACCGCTGATGCTGCCGCCGGATGTGGCCACAAATTCTACCGGTACTTTAGCGCCGCGCACGGCGATCGGATCCGAGGAGATTAACCCCAGCGGTACGCCGTCCGGCTCCGGGATGGCGGCTGTGCTTTCGGGGCGGCGGTCCTGCGTGACATAAGCGTGGGTGCGCACATAAGTAAAATAGGCAGTGACGGCCTCTTTGGAAAGATGCACCCCGTCCGAAAGGGTATAGTCCTTTTTGGCCCAGCCGGTGGCATCATCCCGCAGCACTTCGGCGGTGTTCAAAAATTTGTAGCCGTCCTCCTCGCACATTGTCACAAGCGCGGCGTTGTACGCATCTACCTGGGTCATGGTCAGGTTGGTGTTGTCCCGCTGCTGGTCCAGCGGGGGAATGGCGCTGACGATAATATCCGCATAGGGCCATGCTTTGGTGATGGCGGCCAGCCCCTCCCGGTACTGCGCGATGAACTTGGTGGCATCCGTGGAGCTGCCACCAAGGTTGTTGGAGCCGAAACCAATGATAATGCGTTTGGGCTGCAACTTGGCAACGGCATCCGGAATGGTGTACAGGGTGCTGTCCCCCTTGAACTTTTCGCATTTCAGGGTGGTGATGGAACCGGCCCCCATGCTGACCACGCCAATGTTGTTTTTCAGCGTGGAAAACGCCGTTCCGGTGTCATCGGCGTACATGGTGTAGCGCACGGTGTTGGAATCCCCAATGAACAGGGTGTCGTCCACATAACTGCGCCCGGCATCTGCTGTCTGCGGCAGAATAGTGGGCACGGTGGTATCTGTTGGGGCGGGGGTGGCGGTGGTCTGAACAACGGCGGCAGTTGGGGCAACCGTGGCGGATGCTTCCGGCGTGGCGGCATGATCGGGCAGAACATCCTGCGGCTTGCTGCAGGCACACAGCGCAGCACACAGCGCCGCCGCAGCCAAAATTTTACCCCAATTCGGGCATTTCATGCGTTCATCTCCTTTTTAATATTCTTTTATGATACACCGAACCAAGCACCACTGTAAAGCGCTGAGTTGTAAAAATGCGGCTAAAAAATGTGGCTATAGCATCGGCGGCATACAATAACTGGTTGTTATATAAGAAAAAAGATGTAAAAGGTAAGGGAATATGATATAATATTATAAAATGATGATGAAAAGAGAGGAACCTTTTATGGCCTCCAATCCCGAATTTGTTCAGTATATTGCGGACCAGCTTGCCCCGGCCGGGCAGGTGACTTACCGCAAAATGTTTGGCGATTATGGCGTGTATCTGGACGGCAAAATGTTTGCCCTGGTGTGCGATGACCAGCTGTTCATCAAAATTACCAAAGAGGGGGCAGCCCTTGCTCCGCAGCTGCCCAAAGCCCCGCCGTATGATGGTGCAAAAGATTATTTTCTGTACGAGGATGTGGATGACCGGGAACACATGATTGCATTTGTGCAGGCCACCTGCCGCGAACTGCCCATACCAAAGCCCAAAAAGAAGAAGGGAGCGACCTGACCGATGCCGTTTGACTATAAAAAGAAGTATAAGGAATTTTATCTCCCGCCCCAAAAGCCGCAGCTGTTGGAAGTGCCGCCCATGAACTATGTGGCGGTGCGCGGCCATGGTGACCCCAATGCGCAGGATGGAGAATATCAGGCGGCCATTGGTATGCTGTATGCGGTTGCCTTTACCATCAAAATGAGCTACAAAGGTGCCCACCAGATCCCAGGCTATTTTGAATATGTGGTGCCGCCGCTGGAGGGCCTTTGGTGGCAGGAGGGGCAAAGCCAGATCGATTACGCCCATAAGGAAACATTCTCCTGGATCGCCATGATTCGCCTGCCGGAGTTTGTAACCAAACAGGAGTTCGATTGGGCCGTGGCCGAAGCTGCCGCCAGGAAAAAGCTGGATCTCAGCAAAGTGGAGTACTTTACTTATGATGAGGGCCTGTGCGTGCAGTGCATGCACCTTGGCAACTATGATACCGAGCCCGCAACGCTCAACGCAATGGAGCAGTTTGCGGCAGAGCGGCACTATAAAATTGACTGCACCTCCGCTCGCCTGCACCACGAAATTTACCTCAGCGATCCCCGCCGCACTGCCCCGGAAAAATGCAAGACCGTTATCCGGGAACCGGTCTGCAAGGTGGAGTAAAGATCACCGGAAAGAGAACAAAATCAAAATAAAGACTGCCGTACCACCTGATCAATACAGGGGGAAGGCAGTCTTTTGCAGTTACCGTGAAAAAACCGGCACTCCGGCTTGTTTGATTCTTGCGAAAGTCCTTTGCTTTCGGTCAAAAAAAGAAGGGACTAAGCCAGAATGCCTTGGTTTTCAAGGGCAATACCGCATAATTCTAAGTGCCGATACGGCGAGCGAGGTGTGGCAGATGCCAAGCCAAAAGCGCAGATAATACTGGATGCTGCAAAGGTGAGCGCCGCCAGTGGCGGAAACAGCGAACCGAAGCAGGGGCAGCGGTCGCA
>QWCY01003097.1_pt1 | contig 19784 bp, 20 predicted proteins | sample 1972631 | NCBI WGS metagenome assembly QWCY01 (sample SAMN09866696, study PRJNA288562) | Human gut metagenome isolate pre1_stool, whole genome shotgun sequencing... | isolation source: gut | host: Homo sapiens | place: USA: California
TTTTTATCATGTGTAAAATGCCAAACAATTAAAGCAACTGCAACAGAATGGTCTAGACTTGAAAAGGAAAAATCACTTTCAAACAAGTTTGAATATATAGTACCACAAGTAACACTAATATATTGTTGTGATAACAATTCCTTTGTGTCTATATATTCATTTAACCATTCTGGAAAATTCGGTTCTAATATTTTAAAATATTTTTTTATTTCTGTATTTAAATTATCATAATATTTTTTCATTTTTTCACGTCCTTACATTGTAAACAGGCTTTACACAATCCTTTGCAATTTAGCATTCAATCCAAGTTGATTTTTTCCTTATATTTTTTTCTAGCTAATTTTGCTTTTTCATTTACATTTAATAAATACAAATTTACCACCGACATAATTTCGACTCTAAAAATTTAAATTATAATTATTATACTATAAATTAACAAAATTCTCAATATTTCCGTGGTATTTAAATAATAAATTATATATAATAATTTTAGAAATGAAACATAGTTCGTAACCTGTTGCTCACCGGCTCCATATTATCATATAAAAATTCTATTCATTTTGCATCATATCAAATTTTCTTTCATAATCCCTTGTGTCTGGATATGCCATATAAACCTGTGAACTGTTTCTTTTTAAGTATTCTATTATCTCATACACATCAATCCAAATCTGATTGTTTCCATCTTTTTGTACTTCATTAAATATAAGTTGCACTCCAAAATGCAAATGTGGAATGTTTATATTATTCACATTTTCATGGCTACTATAGCCTGTCATTCCTAGATATCCTATCACATCTCCGGCTGTTACAATTTGTCCTTCACATAAATCTTTTGCATAAGGGTGGTCTTTTCGTAGATGTGCGTAATAATAATATCTTTTACCATCGAAGCTTCGTATACCAACTCTCCAACCACCATATTGATTCCATCCAAGGGCTTCAATATAGCCAGATTCTACAGCGATAATTGGTGTGCCAATACTTCCGTAGTAAATCATTTCCTAAATGTACTCTTCTATATCCATAAGACCTTGCAGAACCAAAATCCTTGTAATGACTAAAATAATAATTTTTAGCTATAGGAGAAAATGCTTTTAAGCCATATTTTTTTACATATTTCTTGTTTTCTTGTTCATCTACAGTTGCTATTTCATATTCTCCAATATATTCATGGAATATGGCATCATAACTCTGAAAAAAATAATTGTAAAGCTTCATATTTGCTGTCAACTCGTTCATAGTCTTCCCTTCGCGTAAACTGTTTAATAAATTTTCTAAATCTTTATCTTTAAATAAAGATAGGTCTCCGCCATACTTGCATCCTAAATATGCCATTAATTCAATCCAATTAAATTGTATTTGTTCATTATTAACATGAGAATTAATATCAGTATCGGCTAATTTTTTCAGCACTACGGCGGTTCCTTTAAAATCCACCCACTTTATATATGATTTTTCTTTTTCTAAATCTTCCACTAGTTCTTCAGTTGATATATTTGACATCTGGTTTAAATATTCTGCTCCTACAACATTTGAATTAATTATACTATTTACAGAATTTGTTTTTGTTAATCTATTTATGATATTCGTGTTACAGCTTATTGTTGCAATTATGACTATTAATATAAAAATTAAACAAATCAATAATATTTTCTTAAATGATATGGCTCTAAAAAATTCAAACACACCAATACCTCCTAAACATATAATAAATATATTAGTATATTGATGTTTTATTCTTTTTTATGTTCTCAAAAATTAGCAATTATCTATAAATTTAAAATTTTTCCATATTTTTAATTTTAAATTATATTTTTTATTTTCATTTACCACAAGCCCCCACAAGTAAGCAATGATTATTAATATTGCTATGTTTTTGTACTCTAATATAGCAAAACTTGCAAATGCGGTTAAAATTATTACAACTACATTTGATATTTTATTTGTAATTACATAAGCTGTAAATAATCCATATTTTATATGTACTATTTCCTTCAAAATTTGCCCACCATCAAGCGGGTATATCGGTAACATGTTAAATATAAATATCAGTAAATTTGAATATATTAATAGTTCTATTGATATGCCTGCTATCTCTGAAATTACTGTTATCTTGTAGCATATTATTGAAATTGCCATAATTATTAAATTTACAAGTGGTCCAGCAAAAGCAATTATGACTTTTTTTAGTGCAAGCATATTACCATTTTTTATTTTTTTATTATAATTTTTACAATCATTTTTGAATTTTACGGAAAAACCAGTTGGTATAATAGATATAGATTCAGGCTTGAACCCTAATATTATTCCAGCCATTACATGTCCCAATTCGTGTATTAACGCTAGACACATGAGTAGTGCATATATTTTTATTTGCCTTGTTATTAAAAATATCAACAAAAAAAGAAAGACCTTCAAATTAATTTTTATTTGCATAATATTATCCTTTCTAATTATTGGTGCTCTGCCATTATAAACTTCCCAATATCAACTCAGGATTTATAAATCTATCATCTCTTCGTATTTCAAAATGTAGATGTGGACCAGTAGCCCTACCTGTTGCTCCAACTTTTGCGATTACATCTCCTTGCTTTACTGTGCTTCCTTCTTGTACTAGAAGTTCACTACAATGAGCATACAATGTAAGCACTTCTCCACTTTGAATGCGTAAATGTTTGCCATAATCCCCTTCTTCAGAGTATTGTACAACTGTTCCGTCCATTGCAGATACTATGTTGTCTCCCATATTTCCTGCTATATCTAAACCTTTATGGTTTGCAGTTACAATTTCGGTTGGAGTTCTGTTTCCAAACCTTGAAGTTATAACTCCTTTTATTGGCCAGATTATGCTCACATTTTGTTTTACATATTCTATATCTTGCTCTTCTTGTGACTTTTCTTCCTCTTGTTGAGTTTCATCGGCTCCACCAACTGCAAGCTGTGTTGTGTCATTATTTGTCACTTCTATACTTGCATCATTTTGCGAAATCTCAGAATTATCAACATTTTCATTATTAGCTTCACTAGTATTTTCACTAGACTCCGCATTACTATTTTCAATGTTAGTCTCCTCCGTATTTTGGTCTTGAGCTTCCTCATTCACATTATCATTTTGTTCATTATTCACACCCCAATTAAATTTTTTCTGCAAATTCAAAAAAAATTCATTTGATTTATTATACAAATTTTCTATGCTAATATCATAAGACAAAACCTCTTTTGTTTTATCCACCATGTCTTTTGAAAATAAATAATTAGAATATTGAAGCATATATATGCAAGTATAAATTATCACGCACACAATCATTTGAATAATCATCTTATTAATCATTTTGCCTTTTATTTTTCTAGTCTCTTGTGGCTGATATCTGTTTCTCGTTTCACCACTTCTATATAGGCTCTCTCCATATCTATTGTTATATCTTCTTCTACTATATATTTCCTCTGCTCTTCTAATGCGCTCCTCTTGGCTAATAGATTTTTCCATAAAAAAACACCTCTTCCTTTGTGTTTATCTTTTTATAGATTTATATTCCAAAGGTCAAGGTTTTATTCGTTTACATTATTTCTTTCAAATAAATATAGCTAGCAATATGCTTATTATGGTTGTCATTGCCAGAAAAACATTTAATTTTTTTGTCTTCTTATATGATTTTTTTAATCTATCTATCTTTCTATCTGCCAAATTATCTTCTATTCTTTTTATATAATTTGAGACTACAATTTCCGCTTCTTTTATCACATATTTTCTGTCTTCCTTTTTCACATTTTCAATTTTCTTTAATGACTCTGTTTTCATATCTCCATAAATTATACCGTTATTACCAGTTTTACAATTAGAAACATCTTTATTTGCACCAAACTCAGATTCTTTCATGTAATCTGCTACCTGCTTTTTATCTTTTACAACTAATATAGCCTCGGCTATCAAGTTAGAAGGAAGATTTTTTAATATTATCACATTTTTAGTATTCTCTCTACTCATTATGTACCTCCTATATTTTATATAGAAATTATTGCCATAATCAGTTTTTTTATACTTTAAACAAATTCAAAATTTTAAAAATAATCTTGCATGCCATATTTTCTACAAGATTCGTCGAAACATTTTCAAGTTCTTGTATATTTTGTTTTATATCATCATAGTTTTTTCCAACAATACCTCTTATTGATATATCTCCTATTAATTTTTCTCCTGTATTTACACCACTTCCAGCACATAATGTTGTATTATCTATTAATATTTTTCCTATATTTTGATTGCTTCCAAGTGCTGAATCTATTGTAATTATTGTTGTATAATATTCTTTGTTGTAGTTTATATGTTTTGCAATTTCTATTAAATCATTATATCCTATCGGCTTTTCTAGTGTTCCCAATACTTTTACATTATTTCCAATATCAGATTTATTTCTTTCCAAAAAAGAACCTATTAATGGTCCTAAACTATCACCTATTAATTTACTATCTCCAATACATAAAATGAGAATCTCTTCCAAAATTACCTCCCAAAAATTTTATGATTTATAATTTCATTTTTTTATGTCTCTATCTCTACTTATTACAATATTCACATTTTTGCTATACAAATACTCTTTATTAATTTTCTCTGAAAGCCCTGCCACATCATTCGATACTATTATTGTATTGTAGTTTTTTCTTATTAATTCATCTATTTTATTATCAACATTTTCTGTACTATTCACAGAAAACACGTCCATTCCAAAACTTGTTGGAATTTTAAAGCTTTTATTATCATTATCTAATTTTAACCATGAAATTCTCATAAAAATCACCAATACTATTTTGTAAAGAATTTCTTATATTATGCGAAATAGACTAAAATATTATTTTTCAAATCTAATAATTTAATTTCTTAAAGAATATTTTTTCTGTATAAACTAATCAATTCAGATTTGACAACATTATGTAAATATGTTATATTTATTATTGTATAACACTTTAGGAGGCTAATAACATGGTCGAAAAAGAAAAACTTAATAAACTTATTTGGCGTTTGCTTCGGGGCTTTCAAGAAGGATTCTCGGATTGCAGAACAATTCGAGAAGGACTTTCTTATAAAAGAATTATCCCAAAATCCTTTTGGGATAATCCCGAATACGGATACCTCGAAATTTTCGGACGATTCAATCTAAAGAAATGGGAATTACGAGAAATTCATAAAGAGGTGATTGAACGGATCATTCATGAAATCAATCATCCCTCCGAAAAAAGAAATGTACGCAGACAATTATGCTCGGCTTTTCCACGCACTTTCTATCTTGGGAGTTCCAAAAAGCGATACCCGTGTACCTGCAATAGGAAAAAATTACATGTACAACATTGCCTATTCCCTTTGGGCTTTGGACGATGGTACTGAAAACACCTACGAATTTATTTCCAATGCAGCATGGTACGCTGCTGAAGCATTCAAATCCAACAAGCTTACTAACAAAAATTTGGTAACAGGAATTAGGCACTCTTGACCAGCTAAAGCCTAAAAAAAGAAGATGTGGAGATAATTCTCCCCATCTTCTCTTTTTATTAACCTAAATATTATAAAAATATGTTGCTTCTAAATCTGCTTCATTTAATAATAATGCTATTGGATATTTTTTATATGCTTCTCCAATTGTTCCATACAATTCCTTTGGCTCTGTGAAGCCCATATGCCAACGTATCGCATATTTTTCTTCATTAGTCAATTTCATGTATTCTGTAATCATCATTACAGATTTTTCACCATGCCCATATGGTATTGTATCTTCAACAGCATAATATGGAACTTTCTCCCATTCTCCTCTTGCATTTTTTGCATTTCTATAATCTACTTTGTAGTAATTAGTTTTACAAATGTCGTGTAAAAGTGGAGCAATTATAACTGTATCTTCTGGAGTTGATAAACCGCTCGCCTTTATTTTTTCTTTAAATATTTCATATACTTTCATGCTATGTTCTAAAAGCCCACCCTCATAATTTCCATGAAATCTTGTACTCGCTGGTGCTGTATAAAAATCTGATTTTTCTAAGAAGTTTAGTAAATTCTCTATTCCTTCTCTTTTAGTTGATCTTAATAATTCAATAAATTCCTCTTTCATAATGCTCTCCTATCTAATAAATTCTTTGTCTTCGCAATATGGTATATCCGTCTTTTTAAAGCTCCATGGCTCATTTGATGCCATCTTTCTCCATAATGTTGCATATGGCTCTTGAGTAAATTCTTTAGTTAATTTGCTCAAATCTTTTTTTGGTAATACTGTTAATGGGTCTATCGTGTAGTCTAAACCTGTCTCTTCTGTGTTAGATTTTCTAACTTCTACATGTAAGTGTGGCACTCTTGAGCCTCCACTACAACCTGTTATTCCTATTACCATATCGCGCGTAACCTTGTCTCCTGGCTTAACATAAGATTCTCTTAAATGTCCATATACTACTCTTCTACCATCATTGTTTAGTATTTCTACCTTATTACCATAACCATCGTTAAAGGCATCAAATCCTTCTGTGGTAGTACCATCAAATTCTGCAAGTAATACTGTTCCATCCGCTATTGGGTGCACTTCTGTTCCAATGTCTGCTGTTATATCAAACCCAGAATGTGCTCTTTGTTTAAATAAAACGTAATGATTCTTTCTAATTCCATATTTATCATGTTCTGTTACTTTATACTTTGGCTCTATTGGCCATGAATATTCTTGTTTAATATTATTCATAATTTTATATTCTCCCTTCATATTTTAAGTTAAAAAGAATTAAATTTTGACAAAGGAAATGAATTTTCAAAGTCAAGGGCACATACTTGCTGTATGTAGCCACATTTTTAAAATTAATATAATCAAATATATAATTATTTTTCAATTTCCTCTTCTAACTCTTTTATTCTCTCATTAAGTGAAATAATTTTTTCTATTTTTCTTTGTTTAAAATTTATCTTTCCATTATACGTCTGAGCTGTTCTAGCTCTTTTTAGCCTTGATATTTCACGTTGTTCATACCCTAGTTGTTCCTTTAATATTTCAATTTCTTCACTAGCAGGTATTGCTATACCTTCTGGATTATATCCATACAATATTGCAACTTTCTTTTTTATATGGTCTAAATATTTTTTATACTCATCTCTTTCTACTCTACAAATGTGAACCTCTCTATCTCTACCATCTCTTCTTTTTACATATAAGCTGTCTGTTAAACCAAAAAATTCAGATACATATTTTGATGAAAGATTATCTCTGTGCAATGTTGAGCATAAAAATATTTCTTGTTCACTCTCGTTTTCAAAGAATTGCTCCATATGTTTTGTAATACCTTCTAATAATAAAATTCTTGCAAGCCCCGACCTTCTATCTCGTGGGTCTGTTATGTATGTGTCTAATTCTATTGAGTTAGATGGTTTTGCCGTATAATATTTTTTTACATTAAATTCTGGTTTTTCGTGTATTACTAATGGCCCTTTATGTAATATTTTTTTATACTCTAGTTCTGCTTTTTCTTGCCCTATTATCGTTTCTAGCTCTCTTGCCTCAACATCATTTGGTTCTACGTCCTGTTTTCCAAACTCTTTTGCAATATCATCAGCAGTAATCCAGTAAAACATCTCATATCTTTCCATTAATCCTGGATGCTTTTGTTCCTGTGCTTGCATGTATTCTGACATGTACTTATTTAGTAATTCTCTAAGTACACTCTTTTCGTGAAAATGATTGTTTTCTTCATCTACTTCATGTTTCAAAAATGCGATAATATTTTCTCCATATTGTGGAAACTCTGCTAAAATTTTTGCTTTAGCATATTTAAAAGCCTGTACTTTCAGCTTATAAATACTTAACATGTCTCTTCTATAATCTTGCAAGGTTTTGTACTTGTTTTTTACGTATTGATTATAATCATCTCCATATTTGAAATATTTTGTTATATCATTGTACGTAAACGGTTGTTGCCCTTGTGTAATATATGTTGCAGCAATAACCTTGCCATTTTCATCAACTGCAACAAAAACCGAATTTTCTTTAGAATGTGCATATGCAGAAATATCCTCTCTGCCTGTTGGAAAAAGCTGACCGCTTTGGCCTCTTGCCTCCATGTTTTCCATAACCACTTGTTCTAAATTAGCAACCTGTTCTAAATATTGTGCTTCATTGTCTTTTGTAAGTTCTTCTAATTTAAAATTCATTTTATACCTCTTTAGGTCTCAAATTAAGCCAATCTTGACTTAATTTTTATAATATGCTGACTAAATATAATTATATTTTATCGGGCTAATAATATCACAATTTTTTTCATTTGTCTATTCTGAAAAATCATATTTTTCTGTGTATTTCTTGTGTATAATCATTTAAGCATGTTTTACTACAAATTCACAATTTTTGCCAATTTATCAGTGTTTAAAATTTATATTTTTGCATTTGTCCTTGCAGAAATTTTACACAAATTCTTCCCATACTAAGTTTGCTAAATCGATGCCTTTTTTACTCAATTTTATGCTATTTTCATCAACTTGTATTAAATCTTCATGAGTAAGTTTATCTAATGTTTTACAATATTTCATAATTGGATTCACTCCAAAAATTTTCTTAAAATCCCCTATATTTACTCCATCTATTTTTCGAAGTCCAAGCATCATAAATTCATTCATCTTATCTTCTTCATTTAATGTTTCGTTTAACACCAAATTTCTATTTGGATTGCCATTTTCTATATTCTTAATATATTGCTCTAGACTTTCTATATTAGAATACCTTTTGTTGTCCATAAAAGAGCATGCTGCAGCTCCAATTCCAATATATTCTTTTTGTTTCCAACAATCTGTATTGTGTTTTGATTCAAACCCCGGCTTTGCAAAGTTAGATATTTCATAGTGTTTGTATTTATGTTTTTCCAAATAATCCTTTACAAACCAATACATTGCTCGCTCTTCTTCATCTGTTGGTAAAATTGTCGTTCCATCTTGTACCATTTTTTCCATCTTTGTATTTTCTTCAACTATCAAAGAATACACGGAAATATGCTCTGGTTTTAAATTTGCTATTGTCTTTACACTTTCCTTTAAGTCATCAAGAGTTTGGTTTGGAAGAGCCAACATCAAATCCACATTTATATTATCAAATCCTGCCTCTCGTGCCCACTCGAAGGTGTTTTCAAAATCACTATAATTATGAATTCTGCCAATGCTTTTAAGCAGTCTATCTTGAACTGCTTGCAAACCAATGCTTATTCTGTTTATTCCCGCTTCTTTATATGTTTTTAGCTTTTCTTTACTAGCAGTGCCAGGGTTTACTTCAATAGTAATTTCAGCCTCTTCATCAATTTCAAAATTAGCTTTTATAGTCTCCATCACATTCAAAATATAAAATTCATCAATAGAAGATGGCGTGCCACCTCCTATGTAAATTGTTTTTATTATAAACTTTGGTTCTAAGCCATGCTCGTGCATAATTCTATTTTCGTTAGCATATTGCACAATTTCACTATTTAAACATTTAATGTATCTTTCCACCATTTCATATCTATTCGGATATGAAACAAAATCGCAATAATAGCATTTTTGCTTGCAAAATGGCATGTGTATGTATAATCCTATTTCTTTTTCTTCCATTTATTTCTACAAATACTCCTCTATTTTCTTGAATCTATGGCTAACACTAGACTTCCCAATTGGATTTTTAAGCATTGCTCCTAACTGCTCTAATGTTGCTTCCGGATTTTCTTCTCTTAAATTTGCAATTTCTTTTAAATCTTCTGGCAGATTATTAAACTTACCAGACTTCTTCAATTTTTTTATAAGTTCAGCCTGCTTAACAGCTGCATTTATAGTCTTATTAAGGTTTGCCGTCTCACAATTTACAATTCTGTTTACATTGTTTTTCATCTCTCTAAGCACACGAATTTCTTCAAACTTTAACACAGTAGAATGACCACCCACTAAAGCTAACATTTTAGATATTTCTTCTCCATCTTTTAGATAAACTGTTTTTTCTAAAATTTTAGCCCCAATAGAATATTCATTTAATAATTTTAATGTAAATTCCGCACATTCTTTATCTTTAAAAATTATTTCCAAATGGTATTTATTCCTTGGGTTGTTTATTGAACCTGCCCCCAAGAAGTTTCCTCTTATATATGCTTTTTTCAAATTATCTTGTTGTAAATAATTCTCTGCATCTTCTAAAACTGGGATTTCATCACACTTATATGTAATACTGTATGTTTTGCCAGTTATATTTATCTTGTAATCCTTAATCTCTAGGTTATTTAAAAGCTTAGCAAACCTATTTATGTTGTACTCACTTTCTGTTGAAAACTTTACATTTCTACCTTTCACATCTATATTATTAGACGCCAAATAACCAAGAAATTCTGCATAAACTTCTTGTTTATTCTTCAAATTATTTATTTGACTTAGTTCCATTTTCAAATCTGATGAAAAAGACATTTCTATCACTTCCTTCTATATACACACTTTTGCTACTACGCATCTATCATTTCCAGATAAATCTTGTATAGTTTTTATTTCTGAATAATTCTTGTTTTCTTTAAGCAGATTTTCCACATCTTCTTTTTGGTCATATCCAATTTCTAATATTAAATATCCATTTTCTATGTAATTGCACGCCTGCTCTATAATTTTTTTATAAAATTTTAATCCATCTTCTCCGCCATCTAGTGCCAAATGTGGCTCATTTTGAACTTGTTTTGGCAAATTGTTTATTACATTGCTTCTTATATATGGTGGGTTTGAAACAATAATATTAAACTTTTTCTCCTGTATGTTTTCAAATAAATTTGATTCGATGAATCTTACATTTGTATTGTTTTTTTCATTATTATTTTTAGCAACATCTAGTGCTTTAGTACTAATATCACTCGCAAAAACTTCAGACTTATCTCCAAGAAAGTTTTCAAGAGAAACTGCAATAGCCCCACTACCAGTACACAAATCTAATATTCTTATTTTGCCATTTTTTAGAAGTAACTCTTTGCATTTTTTCAAGGTTTCTTCAACAATAATTTCCGTATCTGGCTGTGGAATAAGCACATTCTCGTTTACAAAAAAATTCAATCCCATAAACTCTTGGTTGTTAGTTATATATTGTAATGGCTTACCATTAATTAACTTATTTATATTTTCTTTAAATTTTATATAATCTTCTGCATTAAGCTCATCAGCCAAATGAATTACCAGATATTGTTTTTCTACGCCTAATACAAAAGCTAGTAATTCTCTTGTTACTATTACATTATCTTCTATATTATTCTTGCTTAATACATTTTTTCCTTCTTCAATTACTTCCTTTATTTTCATACTAAAACCTCTTCAACAATATGCAAATATTATACTATTTCCATGTAGCAATTGCAATATTTGTAATAGTAATTACTTTTTATGCGTTAAAAATAAAATAAAGCTATCAGCTTAAAAAATTATGTTGATTACAAACACATAAAATATCTTTAAGTTGACAGCATTGGTCATTTGCTAACAGTTTGACACTATCATGCACTGTAAGGGACTTTCACCTCAAGTTGTTACCCATGCCGGGTGTACTAAATCAACGAGACGAAACTCAATGAGTTCGTCTCGTTGTAAGGTTTCTAGTTACTTATAAACGACAATAAAATAGGACTTATCAATATTGTTATAAATAGTTTCCGCAACACTTCTTGGAAGATTCACACAACCATGCGAACCACTGTTCTTATATATTTCTCCTCCAAATTTGCTACGCCACGATGCATCGTGCAGTCCAATTCCACCATTAAACGGCATCCAGTATTTCACGAAAGAACAATAGTTGGTACCGTCATCATTTTTTCCTCTAAGGTACCGGTCTCTTTGCTTTCCAGCCAGTTTATATACGCCTGTAGGAGTACTATGTCTTGCACTTTCGTTACCTGTAACGCAATTCGTACTTGCAATGAGTGTATCATTTTTGTACATCCAAACGTGTTGATTTGCAATATCGATTTCTACACGGTTCGGCATATGGGCAGATAACAACTCCCCTTCATAAACTGGACTGCAGTCTACGGTTTTTGCTTGTTCTAATAAATCTTTAAGTTCTGCCATCTCCTTCTCTTTGTTCAATTGAGCTCTTAGATTTTGGGGTACATTTACGTTCACAGTGCGATTTGTAGCTTTAAACTGAATTGTTGCATTCACCTTATTTACTTTTGTAGCCAATTCTTCAACAAAACTTTTAATACCCTCATCAACATTAATAGAAAAGTTTCCCTGCTCATCTTGTCCAATCCACGATTTAATCGTATTGGCATCAAGCGTTACAACAGTTCCATCGCTTAATGTTATATTAATGCAGTTTTTCAAAAAATTATTAAGATACGTGACTCTTGCTGTAAGATCTGTTTCAGTCACACTCGGGTTCGACCGAGTCACCTCAGAAAAGTCAATTCCACCTTCTTCTTCACCTTTTAGTTCCTGAAGGGCAAAGTCTAAAGCTTCATTAAAGTCGATTGCGTTACCAAAAGTCTCCTTTTCAACGTCAAAGTTATTACCATTCCAAGTTATGTGAGCATCTTTAGGTTCAACCATATTTTTTTGTTGCAATTCAGGAATAGTTGCTAGATACATCGCTAACTGCCCTTTATTAAGTGAAGCAACATCATTTACTCCATACACTCTGTTAGTATTTCTGTCCTTATGTTGTTTAGCAAAAATATCTTCAAATTTTTCCTCTTCAAAGACAAACCCAATTTCATTGTTCTTTACTTCATACGTAGTTCCATCAATGAAATTAAGCTTGTTGGTATATTCACCTGCTTCCTGTTGAACTTTTTCTAATGCCCTATCAACCGTCAGGTACGAACAATCTATGCCTCCAATAAACGTGCCTCTTAAGAAATGAGTGTCTCTAAACTCCAGTACCTTCAAAAAGGTAAAAAGGGTTATCATTCCTATTGCCAACCATTCCAATGGAGTTAAAAGTCTTCCACATTGCCGTTTTGTCATAAAAACCTTCCTTTCTTTGTCTTGAATGTAGTCACATTCGTGCAAAAATTATTGTGACTGTTGCCAATTATACTATAATAGACATAATATGTCAATTTAGACCTGACATATATTTTGATGGTCACATTTACGCCAGTGTTTTTAACTAAATAATTCTTCTTTTGTATAACTAATTGAATCACTGCTAGTTGTTATTATTGTTCCTTCTATCGCTCTCTTCTTTTCTTCTGTTTTGCCAGCATTAGATAACCAATTATGCGAGCCCATAAACATATATTCATCATCAACAATTATTATTTTAGCATGTAATGGTGGATAATATACAAAATTTTCTTTTCCTAACAAATTATATAATTCACTAACTATTTCTTTAACTTCCTCTGGCTTTGCATACCCCAATGAATCTCTTTTCATTAGTTCATTTGCAATTTCATCTGGTCCATTAACATTTTTGTTACCATTTTTATACCCAAATATAATTTTAACATGACAGCCATTTGCTTTTAATCTTTTTATTTCATTCATAAACTCTTCATTTATTACATTTTTTCTAAGCCATGGTGACATTATTAATAATTCTTTTTTGGTGTTTTTTAGTATATACATCAATAAATCGTAGTGTTGCTTTGCATCAATAATTGTTCCACATTTAAAATTATTTTGTATATATAGCCCAATATTATCATTTGCAATTTCTAATTCTGGCTGTAAAACTTGCAATATTCTTTCACTAAAATTTTTGTTTAGCACTGAATTTTCAATATCATACAGACTATAAACTAGCCCATTAGCTTTAATGTATTTTATCAATTTTGCAATATAGTTTTCAGATCGTTCAGCTACATCTACATTTCCAACATATATAAATTGTTTTTTAGCCCTTGTTACGGCTACATTTAACATGTTGTATTTGTCTCCTATGAATTTTATGGCCCATTTTGGTTCTATAGCATCCAAAGTTGGAGTAAAAAGAACATAATCTTTTTCTTTTCCCTGAAAAGCGTGAACTGTTCCAATCTTTATATCTGTTAATCCTTCTCTTTCTAGTCTACTCTCAAGTAAGCGTTTTTGCTCTCTGAATGGAGTAACAATTGCAATTGATGGATTACTTTTATCTTGTTCCTTTATATACTTTATTGCCTGAATACATGCCTCCGCTTCAACCTTATTTTCATTTTTGCTTCCATTTTGATTGTCTTTTCTAGTTCTTTTACCTCTAACATCTAAAGCAATCATATTATTAAAAAATGGTTTATCAAATTTATCTTCAACATTCATATTTAGCTTATTTTCATATACATTTTGGTTTGAAAAATTTATTATATTTCTTTCACATCTATAATGTTCATTAAGTATAATATTTTCTCCATCACTTAAAATATCTGTGTTTTTACTTGCCAAGGCTTGAATACTGTTTTCTTCAATTTTTATGTTCTCAAATTTTTCTCCTATTGCATTCTGATATTCATTAAAATTTTTATTTACATTGTTGTATATTGGCTCTATTTGTTTAATATCTCCTACTATTACTGCCTTTTTAGCACGGTACAAGGCCGTTACAACATTATGTGGCAATATTTGTCCTGCTTCATCTATTAATTCTAAGTCTATATATTCTGGAATTAAATGAAAACATCTTTTACATAACGAATCTAACGTAGTAGTTACAACTGGAAAGCATAAGAACAATGTATTCCATAAATTTCTTATTATCTCTTGTTTATCAGCATTATATATGTCTGATGAATCATAAAATTTCTGACATATGTATGAAGATTGTCCTTCTGGCATAAATAATTTTAAGTTTTCAGAAATTTCTTTTCCATTCTTTATTATATATGCCTCATTTAATTTTAATGCCAAAAGAAACAATTCTTCGTTTAGTTTATTAAAATAACCCCCGCAATACATACCCATTATATTTTGGTAATTCCAATATTTCTTTTCATTCTTTGAATTAAATTTATTTATAAGATTAATTTCATTCAAATTAGATGAATTTTCTTCGAGTTCTGTTTGTAATTCTTGCAGTTTTGTTTCTATCTCTTCACACTGATTTTTTAGCTTATCTATTACATTTTCAATATTTCCTTTGTTTGCTATATATTGGTCTAATTCCTTATTTTCTGTAGTTTTTTCGATTAATATTCTTGCTATTTCTTTTTCAAATTCAATATTCTTATATGATTTATATTTTTTATAATTAATTGCTTTTGTAAATAAATTACGGTTTATTTTTTCAAACTCAATCTTTTGTTTTTCTAAATCTTTAATAGACATTTCATATTCAGTAATTTTCTCTTGAGCATTTTGTATTTTTTCATCTGTTTTCTCTATTATAGAATTATTAGTATCAATTTCTTTTTGAATTTTACTTAGTTTTTTGTTCAAATCGTCAATTTCTAATTTTATCTTCTGTATCTTATTTTCGCAACATTCTCTATCTTCTTTTAACCTATTTTCTATCTGCACTAAATCTTTTCTTGCATTTAGCCCATAAAAATATTTTGAAGGCTCTTTTATTTTGTTCAATTCTAGCAAAAAATTTTTATATTCTTTTACTTCTTCTAGTTTTGCTTGATATTTGTTCTTAACATCTTCTATAAATAATTCAGTTTTTTCTTTATTTTGCAATTTTTCCAATATTGGTAAAAATCTTTTATACAAAAAATCTTTAAAATCTTGTATATTATTTTGTTTTCCAAGTGGAAGGCATACCAAACCTTTATACTGTGCTGGTTCCTTAATTTTAGTTCCATTCACTATTTGTGTTCTGTTATATTTTCTTGAAATTGGCAACATGTATTTTGTTTCTTTATCAATTTCGTTTCCAACATTTTCTATGGCTTCGCCATTTTTACTAGAAACCACTATAGATTTTATTATATTTGAATTTTTGTTAAACCAATCGCTTCTATAATACGTATTTCCATAATAATTATCAGCAATAAAATTTTGGTTCCAGTTTTCTAATATAAAATTAGCTCTTTCAACTATCTTATTTGCAATTATTTCTTTTAATAATGACGTCTTTCCTGTTCCAGGAGGGCCTTCTACAGCAATTAGGTCATTGTCACTTATGCTATTTGTAATCTTATATTGTGGTTGCCCAACTGCATACACACTCTTATAGCTTCCCATATGTGCTATTTTATATCTACCGTCATTTATATTTTTCTTTTCATTAGTTCCATTTATATATTTATTCAAAAGATTTGGTATATAGTTGTCACAACCGACTAACTTTCTTAGTAATTCAATATCCTCTTTTATATTTTTTATCGCGTCATCGGTCAATTCATCTAAGGACATTACATGTTCTGCATTAAAGCTATAAAAATTATTATAGTGTGAAATCATTTTTACATTTTCTCTAGTTAATGAAGCATCTACATATTCAGCTAATTTAGCATAAAATAAATCTACTATATGTTCAATATCTCCACAATCTATCGATTTTTTTATTTCTTTACTATATTTAGATATTGGTTCCTCATATTCTATTGAAATATCTGCTATTTCTTTTTCTAATAATATCATGAGTATAGTGTTTATAGCTTGTGAACTTATATTGGCATCTAACACCATAATCTTTTCATCCTGTAATTCACATTTAAAAATAAAGATTGGCTTTTTTTGAGCTACTTTACTGTTTTTATTAATAAAACTAATATTATGTGAATACAGCCAGAATTCGTTATTTGCCTTAATATCACATAATTGATTTGCAAAATTTTCTGCAACCTTAGAATCTAGTTTTTTTATTTTCTCTTCCATTAAAAGCTTAATTTTTAAAGTAACTTGTATTTTATTTGTCTGTTCACTATTTAGAGAGTCTAGATTTTTAATTATATCATTAATTAAAGCTTCTTTATTTTGAACCTTTTTACCTACAAATTTTTCTGTAACACTTCTTATTTTGTTCTGTTTCAATCTGTTTAGTTCTTTTAAAACTTTTCCAGCATCTATCTTTTCTTTTATAATATAGCAATTATTCATGTCTGTTTTTATCTGTGTTGAATTTGCTAAATTATATATTTCGTATTCTAAATAATAATTTAGTATTTTTAGTGTACCATCTTTTTCCATATTTAGTGCTAGCCTTTCTCTATTTTATGTGTATATTATACATCAAAAATCAATTTTTTAAAAGGTTTAAGTTTCATTAAATACAACTTTTATCTAAGTTAAAAATATGTTATTATTTACCAATAAATAACTGTACATACATTTTCCCGTATTTCGGACTGCTTACAACTCCGATTCCAGTATAATTAAAATTACTATTTAAAATATTAGCTTTGTGTCCAGAAGAATTCATCCACGTCGTAACAGCACTACTATTACTAGAATTTCCCGCAATATTTTCTCCTGCTGTTTTATACGAAATTTTAAAACTTTTTAACATGTCGAATGGCGAACCATATGTTGGAGAAGTATGTGAAAAATAATTATTATCAACCATATCTTGCGCTTTTATTCTAGCAGCTCTTTGAACCTCACTATCATTTTTTAGCGCTGCAAGTCCATTATTGGTTCTTTGTTTATTTATTAAATCAAATACCTCTTTTTCATCTGAATTCATATTCGACGTTTCTGTGCTACTTGAAGTATTTCCAGATGAGCTACTTCCTCCTGTTCCACTATTTGAACTACCAGAAAAACTAGGATAAATTGTCCTTACATACTTTCTACTAACAGCTCCAACATAATCGCTATCTGTCTGGACTATATACCATTCTCCAACACCTGCAAAAACTCTAATGTACTCATTTTTATTAACAGTCGTAATTACATTATAACTTGTTCCGTGGACCACTTCTTACATTTAGCTTTGTTGCTGTAACAATCCCCGTAGAAAAATCCACTTTATAATAGTGTTGCATTCCAAAAGATTTGGTTAATGTTCCAACAACAAATAAAAATGTTACAAACATAACTGCTTTTAAAATATTCTTTCTTTTCAAAAAAATAACACTCATAAACTATCCTCCTCGTATAAGGTATTAGCTTACGAATGTCCATTATGCAAATTTCTATTCAAAAATTTATATATCTATTTTAGTTTTAACACTGCTACACACTCCACACTGCTCGTATATGGGAACATATCTACAGGTTGTATTTTTTCTGCCACATAAACACCTTCCGTTTTTGCTATGTCTCTTACCATTGTTGCTGGGTTACAGCTTATGTATACTAATTTTTCTGGTTTTATTTTTAATATGTTTTGTATTGTTTTTTCGTCCAAGCCTTTTCTTGGTGGATCTACTATTATTGCAGTTGGAATTATTTTTTTCTTGTTTATTAGCTCATCAAATGCAAATTCAACATCTCCACATATAAATTCTGCATTATCCACTTTATTTATTTTTGCATTTTCTTTTGCATCTTCTATGGCTTGTTCAACTATTTCAATGCCATAAACCTGTTTTACAAATTTTGATGCAAATATTCCTATCGTTCCAATTCCACAATATAGGTCGAATAATGTGTCTTCTTTGCTCAAATTTGCTGCTTCTATCGCAGTTTTATAAAGTACCTCTGCTTGTATAGGATTTACTTGATAGAATGACATTGGAGATATTTTGAATGTATACTCTCCTAGCTTGTCCTCTATGTAGCCGTCACCATATAAGTTTACATTTTGTTTTCCTAATATAACATTTGTATTTTTATTGTTTATGTTTTTTACTATTGTTTTTACATCTTTATATTTAGTGCATAACATTTCCACTAGCTTGTTTTCATTTGTTTTGCCAAATTCCTCGTTTACAACTAATATACACATTATTTGTTTCGTGTATTTTCCTACTTTTATAACTATATGTCTTATTGCTCCGTTTTGCTTTTCTTCATCGTATATTGATATTTTATTTTCTTTGATAAATTCTATTATACTTCTAGCAATCTCTTGTGATATTTCAGTCTGAATTTTACAATTTTTTATTGGTATTATTGTGTGACTTCTTTGTGCAAATACACCAACTGTTGGATTACCTTCCTTATCTATTCCAACTGGAAATTGTGCCTTATTTCTATAGTTATACGGATTTTTCATTCCTATTGTTTTTTCAGCTTCAATTTTATTTTTTAGGCTTTTATTTATTAAACTTTGTACAGTATTTCTTTTTAAATTTAAAGTTGTTTCATACTTCATGTGTCTTAAATCACATCCACCACATCTTTGATAAGTTTCACAATCTGGCTTCATTCTATCTTCTGATTCTTCTAAAATTTTAACTACCTTACCATATGCTTGTGATGATAAAACTTTTACAATTAGTACTTCACATTTTTCGCCTTTTAAAGCATTTGGAATAAAAATTGTGAAACCATTAACTTTAGCAATTCCTTCTCCTCCAAAGCCATTATCAATTATATCTACTATATATTTTTCATTCTTTTTTACTGGAATTTGATTCATTGTTTTTCCTTGTATTTTTTATTTAGGTTTTTGTCAGTTTTACCTATAAACCATTTATTTTACACATCAAGTATATCATATTTTTTTACTCTTTAAAAGTCTTTTAAAATTTTGTTATAAATAGCCTAGTAAAAAAATACTTTATTCTGGAGCAGATGATGGGAATCGACGAGCCGCGTCGGGAAAATTGTCCACTGGACAATTTTCTATTCCTCCTTTTCGATTCCCATTTTATAAAAGCTCTATTTTTTATTTTGGAGCGGTTAAGCAACAACTTACGAACCATAACGTTCTCTTTCTAAAAATATTATATATGAATTCTTATTAAATTTCAATGGGAGTATGGAGAATTTTGTTATTTTATAGTATAATATATTCAAAATTAAACTT
>QWCY01004973.1_pt1 | contig 19709 bp, 18 predicted proteins | sample 1972631 | NCBI WGS metagenome assembly QWCY01 (sample SAMN09866696, study PRJNA288562) | Human gut metagenome isolate pre1_stool, whole genome shotgun sequencing... | isolation source: gut | host: Homo sapiens | place: USA: California
CTCCTGCAAAAGCTGCCGGAGGGGCAGCGCGAGGCGCTGCTCGGTGTGCTTGCGCAGGACCCGCGCCCGCAGTACCAGAACGACCCCGAGCGCGTGTACGGTATGAGCTTTGGCGGCTGGGACGTTAAGTTCCGCGTAAAGGACGGCGTGCTGACTGTTTTATCTTTAGCGGAAACTGAACATCAATAAAAACACTGTTAAGGGAAAAACTCTTCGCGTTAAGCCAATGCTAAGAGGACTTCCAAACGGTTGATATGCAAATTCTGCGCGCTATAATAGCGCCAGAATACATAAAAGGAGCGTATCCGCCGATGCAAGTTTCCAGCGCATTTGTTGTTATCATGGGTATGGGCGTCACGTTTGTGGGCCTTACCTGCATCATCTTCCTGACGATGCTGATGGGCAAGATCCTCTCGAAGCCCGAGGCTCCGAAGCCCGCCGCAGCAGCTGCCGCGCCGGCAGCGCCCGCCGTTCCCGCTGACGGTCTGACCGACGAGGTCAAGGTCGCCATCATGGCGGCGATCGCCCAGCAGCCCGGCTTCAACATGGCGAATGTGACGAATGTCAGCATCCGCAAGATTTAATTTTGAATTCCACTTCTTCCTTTATCAGCGAAAAGGACGGCATCGCGCCGTCCTTTTTGCTACCATGAAAAAAATATTCGATTTAGCACAAAATTAGCAGGCTGTATGCTATAATGGGGACGGAAAGCATGCGGAGTCTTTCTCCGCGCCAACGATCAAGCGAGAGAAGGCGGCGACATGGCAAAAATCCCCGAAAAAATGCGTTGGATCTACGACCTTTTGCTGACGGCGGCGATCCTGGCTATGGCGACGGTGCTCTGCACGCTGCTGCGAAGGATCGACGACGGCAGTGGCTACGTGAACCTCATCTTCGTGCTGGCGGTCGCGACCATCTCGCGCTGGACGGAGGGCTATTTCTGGGGGATATTCAGCGCTGTCTCCGGTGTGCTGTTTGTCAACTACGTGTTTACATATCCCTACTGGGAATTCAACTTCACGATCACCGGCTACCCGTTTACCTTCCTTGCGATGCTGACGGTGTCCATGATGATCAGCGCGATGAACACGCAGATCAAAAAGCAGGAGCGGCTGCGCATCGAAACAGAAAAGGAAGCCGTGCGCGCCAATCTCCTGCGCGCGATGTCGCACGATATCCGCACACCGCTGACGAGCATCGTCGGCAACACCGCCGCGATCCTCGAAAACGAGGATTCGTTTTCTCCCGAGCAGAAGCGCCGCCTTTTAGAGGACGTGAACGAGGACGCGCAGTGGCTCATCCGCATGGTCGAAAATCTCCTGTCCATTACGCGCATGAGCGGCGGACAGGCAAAGATCGAGAAGGACTGCGAGGCGGCCGAGGAGATCGTCGGCGTCTCGGTCAGCAAGTTCACCAAGCGCTTCCCCGCGATCAAGGTTTCGATCGAGGTACCGGACGAGGTGCTGATGGTGCCGATGGACGCGACGCTCATCCGTCAGGTCATTATGAATCTGCTGGAAAACGCCGCCATCCACGGCGGAAACGTCACGCAGATCCGTGTCTGCCTCTCACGCGAGGGGACGAACGCCTGCTTTTCCGTCAGCGACAACGGCGTCGGCATCCCGAAGGAGAGGCTCTCGACGATTTTTAACGGCGGGCTTTCCGGCGTGTCGCACAACAACTTTGATATGAAGAAAAACATGGGCATCGGCCTTTCCGTGTGCTACACCATCGTCAAGGCGCATGACGGCACGATGACCGCAGAAAACTTAGATTCGGGCGGAGCGTGCTTCCGCTTCTATCTGCCGCTGGAGGAGGGCATCAACAGTGAAATTGAAGGATAAAGTGCTCGTGGTGGAAGACGAGCAGAACATCAGCAACTTTATTTCGACGGTTCTCACCGCGAACGACTTCGACGTGCTGGTGGCGCAGACGGGTGCCGAGGCGATCTCGATGATCACCTCGCACTGCCCCGATCTCATCATTCTCGACCTGGGGCTTCCCGACATGGACGGGATGAACATCCTCAAGGAGGTTCGTTCGTGGTCGAGCCTGCCGATCATCGTCGTTTCGGCGCGCACGCACGAGCATGACAAGGTCATGGCGCTCGACCTCGGCGCGGACGACTACATCGAAAAGCCGTTCGGCACGAGCGAGCTGCTCGCGCGTATCCGCACGGCCATCCGTCACACGCGCACGCCGCTCGACAACAACGAGATCGCGCAGTCGGGCAAGTTCACCGTCAAGGACCTGACCATCGACTATGACAAGCACCACGTGCTCATCGGCGATCAGGATGTGCACCTGACGCTCAACGAGTTCAAGATCGTGGCGCTGCTCGGCAAGTACGCTGGCAAGGTGCTGACGTATGACTATCTCATCAAGCAGATCTGGGGGCCGAAGGCCAAGGCCGACAATCAGATTTTGCGCGTGAATATGGCGAACATCCGCCGCAAGATCGAGAAGAATCCCGCCTCGCCCGAGTATATCTTCACCGAGATCGGCGTGGGCTACCGGATGCTCGAAAACGACGCATGATGATAGAGCCGCTCGCGGCTTTATGATACCAGGGCGCGTGCGCGCCCCACACGATCACGCAGACGGCTCCTGCCATTTGGGGATGGCAGGGGTCATTTGCGCACAAAATCTTTTTGCTTGCTTATAAACACGCCGTATTGTGCCGCGGCGGATGTTCGACCGTCATAGTTATGCTGACTTTTGTGCATATTTTTACCAAATCGTTTTCCACTCTATTTCGCCTCTTTATTCAGTGCTACAATCTTGATATGAATTGTTATTCTCATTATTGACATTTTATGAACATAAATATACAATCAGCATCACAGTCAGTCCTACGAAGGAGGAACCCACAGCACATGAACATTTGGGAAATTGCAACGAATTATTATCAATACTTCCTGCGAGGGACGCGAACGACCATCCTCATCTCGCTGCTCACCGTGTTCTGCGGCTCGATCCTCGGCTGCCTGATCGCTTTCATGCGGCTATCCAAGTTTAAGCCGCTGGAAAAGTTTGCCAGCATCTATATCACCGTCATCCGCGGTACGCCGATGCTCGTGCAGCTCTACATCGTTTACTACCAGCTCGACTTTATCAGCTATCCCACCGGAACCCTCTTCGGCGTCGATCTGGAGCGGGCGCTGCCGTGTATCATCGCGCTTTCGATCAACTCCTCCGCCTACGTCGCCGAGATCATCCGCGCGGGCATTCAGGCGGTGGACAAGGGCCAGATGGAAGGCGCGCGCTCGTGCGGCATGACGAATGCGCAGGCCATGCGCTACGTGGTGATGCCGCAGGCGGTCAAAAATATTCTCCCCGCCATCGGCAATGAATTTGTCACGATGGTCAAGGAGACCTCGATCATCCAGTACCTCGGCATCGGCGATCTGATGTACAACAACGGCATCGTGGTCACCTCTACCTATAACCCGCTTCCTTGCTACTACATCTCCGCCATCATCTATCTGGCGCTGAATATCATCCTCGGCAAGGGCCTGAACATCTTTGAAGGGAGGCTGAGAAAGAGTGAACGGTAACGTATTGTTCGAGATCAAGGACTTGCAGAAAAAGTTCGGCAGCCTGACCGTCTTCGACGGGCTGAGCGAGACCATCTGCAAGGGCGACGTGGTCGTCATCATCGGTCCCTCGGGCGGCGGTAAGTCCACCTTTATCCGATGCCTGAACCTTCTGGAGCAGCCCACCGCCGGCAAAATTTACTTCGAGGGCGAGGACATCACGGCCAAGGGCTTTGATGTGAACAGGCACCGACAGAAGGTCGGCATGGTGTTCCAGCAGTTCAACCTCTTCAACAACCTGACGGTGCTTGAAAACATTACGATCTCGCTCACGAAGGTCAAAAAGCAGTCGGAAGAGGAGAGCAGGGAAAAGGCCCTCAAGCGTCTAAAGCGCGTGGGGCTTGAGGACAAGGCGAACGCCTATCCCTCCCAGCTCTCCGGCGGGCAGAAGCAGCGTATCGCCATCGTGCGGGCGCTGTCGATGGAGCCCGATGTGCTGCTCTTCGATGAGCCGACCTCCGCGCTCGACCCCGAGATGGTCGGCGAGGTGCTGCAGGTCATCTCCGACCTCGCCCGCGACGGCATCACGATGGTCGTCGTCACGCACGAGATGGGCTTTGCCCGAAAGGTCGGCACGCGCGTGCTCTTCATGGACGGCGGACAGATCGCCGAGCAGGGCACGCCCGAGGAGATTTTCGAGCACCCACAGAACGCGCGAACCAAAGAGTTCTTATCCAAAGTCATCAACGTCATTTAACAAACAAAAAATAAAATTTACGATATTATTGGAGGAAACAAAAATGCTTCACACGATCAATCCCGAAATTCTGTTCCTTAAGCAGGAAGATGTCATCAAGGCCGGCCTTCTCGATATGAAACAGATCTTGGCCGTTACGGAAAAGACCTACGCGATGCTCGGTCAGGGCCTCATCAAGAACCCGCCCAAGACCAACACCAGCATCCCTGACAAGGAAAACTGGCAGTCGTTCTTCAACGCCATGCCTTGCTACATCGGCGGCAACATCAACATCGGCGGCATCAAGTGGGCGGCGGAGTCCAAGAAGAACGCCACGATCCCTGTCATCCCCTACGGCATCGACATTTCCATCCTGAGTGACCCCGAGACGGTGCTGCCGTTCTGCATTCTGGACGGCACGCTCATCACCGCGATGCGCACCTCCGCCGTCGGCGGCCTGATGGCCAAGTATGCCGCCCCCTCCAATGCGGACACCGCGTGCCTTGTCGGCGCGGGCGTTATCGGCCGCACGATGATCTCCGCCGTGCACGAGGCGCTGCCCCAGATCAAGACCATGTACCTCTGCGAGGGCATCGCGAAGGAGTACGGCGACAGCTTGGGCGTCGAGATCATCCCGACGAGCGACAGCAAGGCTGCGGCGCTCAAGTCCCAGCTCATCGTCGGCGAGACGACCGCGCCCAAGCCGTTCATGGACACCTCCTGGCTCACGCCCGGCTGCGGACTCGTCTCCATGCACTCCAACGAGGTGATGGAGGACGTCTTCCTCAAGGCCGACGGCATCGTCGCCGACTACTGGACACAGCTCAAGCAGCACACGAACCCGCTGTCCAAGCTCACGAAGGAGGGCAAGCTCGATGAGAGCCAGATCATGGACCTGAGCGAGCTGGTGCTCGGCACGAAGAAGCTGCGCACCTCGGACGATCAGTTCGTCGCCGCCGCGTCCATGGGCCTCGGCGCGCTGGACATCATGATCGCCTATCAGCTCTATCTGAACGCGACGGAAATGGGCATCGGCACCAAGGTGAACCTTTGGGACAAGCCCCTGTGGGAATAAGACACGCAGGAGGGAACAAAGATGAACGCATTCAAGAAATTTGCGGCGCTGCTTTTAGCGCTTATGATGATCCTGTCTCTCGCCGCCTGCGGCAGCAAGAGCGATGACAGCGCGCAGGGCAGCTCGGACGGCGATGCGTCGTCCGATGACACCGCCAAGTCCAAGATCGAGCAGATCAAAGAGGCGGGCGTGCTCGTGATGGGAACCTCTGCCGACTATCCTCCGAACGAGTTCCACACGGAGGTGGACGGCAAGGACACCATCGTCGGCTTTGACGTTGCTATCGCGCAGTACATCGCCGATGACCTCGGCGTCGAACTCAAGGTCGTCGACATGTCGTTCGACAACCTGTGCATCAACCTCGCCAAGGGTGATTTTGACATTGTCATCGCCGGTATGGCCTCGACCGAGGAGCGCTTGAAGTCCGTCGATTTCTCTGACCTGTACTTTAAGCAGCAGCAGGCCATTCTGATCCGCGCGGAGGATGACGCGCTCTACAACAAGCCCGAAGACCTGAGTGGTCACAAGGTCGGCGTGCAGAACGGCACCATTCAGGTACCCATCGCCAACGAGCTTGCGGGTGAAGAGAACGTCGTCGGCCTCGTCAAGGCGCAGGATCTCATCATGGAGCTCAAGAGCGGCAAGCTCGATGTTGTGTACATCGACTACACCGCAGCTCTCGCATTCGCCGCGGCGAACGATGACCTGACGGTCAAGGACATCGGCATCGAAAGCGACAGCGAGGGCCAGTGCATCGGCGTGCAAAAGGGCAACGAGGACTTTGTCGCCTACCTGAACGAAAAGATCGCCGAGATGCAGAAGCAGGGCCTCATCGACCAGTACGTCGCCGAAGCCCAAACGCTGGCGGGCATCGAGTAAAGCCCGTCCCCCTTGCATGATATGAACAGCACCAGCATACCCTCTACCAAGAGAATTGGGGAGGATATGCTGATGCTGTTTCATTTTGACCGCAGGAAGAAGTCTGAAAAGGAGAAGAAGCCGCCGCGCTTTCTGGTGCTCCGGCGCAAATGGCTGACGCTGGGCGCGGCGGTGCTGGCCGCCGCGGCGATCTTTGCCGCCGTCAATTATCCCGCCGCCGTCAGCGCGTCGGCCGCCACGCGCCAACTGCCGATCTACTGTGTCCAGCGCGACCAGAAGGTGTGCTCCATCTCGTTCGACGCGGCGTGGGGGGCGGACAACACACAGAAGATCCTCGACGTGCTCAAGGAGTACGGTGTCACCTGTACCTTTTTTGTCGTGGGCAACTGGGCGGATCAGTATCCCGAACAGGCCAAGGCCATCGTGGACAGCGGCAATGAGCTCATGAACCACTCCAACGCGCATGATCATTATAATTCCCTCACCGCCGACCAGATCATCGCAGACGTGAACACCTGCAACGATAAGATCGAGGCGTTGACCGGCGTCCGCCCGACGCTCATCCGCTGCCCGTTCGGCGAGTATGACGACCACGTCATCTCCACCATCCGCTCGATAGGCATGGAGCCGATCCAGTGGGACGTGGATCTGACAAATGATTTTCAGCAGAAGAAGCGGGCTTCTCCGAAAAAGTCGGTCCTTTTTGCTATAACTTCTGAACTTCTCGCTTCAATCACATCCATGATATTGCGGAGAATGCGAGCAGGAATCCTTGAATTGTTATTACAGAGGATACATCCGCCGGTCTTTGTAATCCATATCTTTGTAGCGTTCCCGTTGGGAGCGCCTTGGCATACATGGACATGAACCGACTCTATTATTGTATCAGCAATTTCGCTGTTATGCAATTAGCACCCACCAAGTTTTTTGGCATTACGCCGCCTGCGCAGTGATTGCTGCATTATATCAGCTGAGACCGAAAGACAGCTGGTACTGTTAGCAGAGATAACCTACATATACAAAAGAATTCAACACAAGATGCAAAGGTGTTCGAAAACTATTCTGGGATACGTTACAATATGACAATGAAATCTGTACTGGAAGCCCGGTTACAGGAAAGCCGGTAACTGGAAAGACTTACTATGTCAAGTGGACGAAGGGCGACAATGTTACATTGACCTCTGACCCCGCGGCAGAAAATGGCGAAGTCAGCGCAGCCTACAACCCCAACGGCTCCGTTACCCTGTCGGTGAAGAAGCCGGGCGCAAACTGGCTCTACACATGGATGAAGGACGGCGAGCAAATCCTCGGCGCTGGAAATAGCCTGACGCTTTATACGCAGAGCGATAGCGGCAACTATTCTGTTCAGGTTACGACAAAGGGCAACAACGCATTGGTTTGGACCAGCAACGCGATCAATGTGACCATCACCAAGGCCACTGTGGCAAATACCGCGAAAGAGAACGTCCATCACACCTTTGGTACTACCTATGATGTAAGCAATCTGTTCAATATTGATCCCAATGCCGGTGGCGCCACTTATACATTGGTTGAGAATACAGATGAGGATGCAGGTACAGCTACACTTGAGGGCAATATCCTGACCATTACTAAGGCGGGTACCATCGAGGTCAGCCTGACTACGGCGGAGACTGATAATTATAATGCGGGTTCCGCTGTCACTGCTACGCTGATTGTCGATAAGGCCGCCCCCACCATCGACATCACCGCTGAACCGGCTTCGCTTGTTGGCGGCGGTACGGTCAAGCTCACCGTCACTACGGATGCACCCGCAGAAGTCGTTCCCACCTGCGAGGGTGTGACCGTTACCAAGACCGGCGACGGCACGTTCTCCGCGCTCCTCCCCAACGAGACCAGGACCTATATCTTTAAGGCCGCCTACGCGGGCGACGCGAACCACGAGAGCGCAGAGGATACCTGCACCGTCTCTGTGACGCGCTATGTGCATTCCGCCCCCGGCAGCAGCGTTAGCGTTCCTGCTACGGCGAACGGCAGCGTAACGGTTTCCCCGTCCACCGCGTCCAAGGGCACGACCGTGACCGTGACCACCAAGCCCAACGAAGGCTATGAGCTCGGCTCCCTCGAAGTGCTCGACAAGAACGGCAACGCGCTTGCGCTCAAGGATCTCGGCAACGGCAAGTACAGCTTTGTCATGCCGGATGGCAAGGTCAGCGTCGAGGCGGAGTTCGTTAAGACTGTTGCTACCGGCTTTGCCGACGTTCCCGCGAACGCTTACTTCGCCGACGCAGTGAAGTGGGCGGTCGACAAGGGCGTGACCAACGGCCTGTCCGCGAATCTCTTTGGGCCCTACGAGTCCTGCACGCGCGCGCAGATCGTGACGTTCCTGTGGCGTGCTGCCGGTTCTCCTGAGCCGAAGGCGATGAGCAGCTTCACGGATGTTCCTGTGTGAGCGCTTATTACGCCAAAGCCGTCGCCTGGGCGGTCGAAAACGGCATCACAAACGGCATGACCGAGACGATGTTTGCCCCGAATGCGACCTGCACCCGCGGCCAGAGCGTGACGTTCCTGTACCGCGCCCTCAAGGGCATCGCGAGCGGCAGTGCAAGCTTCACTGACGTGAAGTCCGACGCGTTCTACGCTGACGCCGTCAATTGGGCGGTCGCGAGCGACGTGACGAACGGTACTTCCAACACGACGTTCAGCCCCAACGCAGACTGCACGCGCGCGGAGATCGTGATGTTCCTGTATCGCGCCTATCAGGGCAAGTAAAACTTAAAATCATGCGGAAAAGCGGCGGTTCACTCGAACCGCCGCTTGGCTTTTGTATACAGTTGTTATAATAAAATCAGAACATGCCGGGAATTGCGGAAAGGCGGGCTTTGGATAATCGATGTTCAGCTCTTGCGGCGTGGGGGCGGTGAGAGGACTTGATGTTCTTGTAACCTATATTGCCTTGCCCCAAGCTGCTGAAAGCAGCGGAGCACAATGTGCTCCGCTGCTTTTATTGCTAAGGGGACGTAGCGTTGACGGCTGTTTATCAAAAATAGAAGGTGGGGAAGAGTGAGTTGCCCTCTGAGAATATTACGACACTTGGTATCGTGTTCGAATTTATCAGCATCTAATGGCAAACCATATTCCAACCAAAACTCAATGAGGGCAGACACCGTCGATAATTTCGTATCCCTTTTCCGCAAGGAGTTTTTCCACCCATTCGCGGTTGGCTGTTCCGTTTTTGGCAGCTGCTAATTTTTTTTCGTCGGCTGCCTGGAACTTTTTGGCATCTTCTAAAACGGTAGCGGCATCGTTGCGGGGAATGGCAATGACACCATCGGGATCGGCAAGAATGATGTCGCCAGGGTTTACGTTGATGCCGCCGCAGGAGATCGGCACATTGATCTCACCGGGACCCTCCTTGTATGGGCCGCCTGGCGTTGTACCAGTGCAGTAGACGGGAAAATCCCATTTGCTGATCTCGTCGATATCGCGGATAGGACCGTCTACGACGATGCCGGCGACCTTTTTTGTATAGTGCAGATAGGCCATCATCACTTCGCCGAGAATCGCGCGAGTGTCATCTTCCTCATTGGAAACAATAAGAAAATCACCTTCGCGACAGAGATTCAGTGCTGCGTGAAGCGTGAGATTGTCTCCCGCACGGCACTTGACTGTATAGGCAGGGCCGACCGCCATCTGCGCCCTTGGCAAACTGACCAGATGAATTCTCGGGTTCATCGCACAGCTTCGTCCCATCACATCTGCAGTATTTGACGCGGGAATGGTGCGGAACTGTTCCATGATCTCAAGGTCTGGCATCTTTCGTTGAAGATAAATGCGTTTTCCAACAGACATTTTTAAACGACGCCTCCTGTTAGTCCGTCAGCTGCCACATGATCCCGTTGGGATCGGGGAAACTGCTGACAGTGCGCCCGGTATCCTTGATTGTGGCATGCTCTGTTTTGAAGACGATACCCTGCTCTTTCAGCACTTCCACATCCTCTGGCCTGCTCTGGCGGAAGGCAACATGATGGACCCCCTGCGGATTGCCATTGGCAGGGCGCAGTTCAAAGGTGACCTGATTTTCTCCCGGCAGGGCCATTTCTACGGAAGAGCGCGGTGCTGGAGTACGGCGTTTTTCCTGTAAGCCCATTTTTTTCAGTGTTTCGACAGTTGCTTCCAGATCATTGACGCGCATGTCGATATGATCTACTTGTGTAAGCATACGTAAAAAACCTCACTTTGTTTGATTAAAGTATTACTGTGCCTGCTGCTTTTTCTTGCGGTGTTCTTTGAACGTCGGATAGAAACCGCAAACAAGGATCAGAACCATCAACGCAATACTGAGCGGGCGGCTGAAAAAGTATGCAAGCACATTGCCGCGACTCATGGCGACCGACTGACGAAGACCGGTTTCAGCCATTGAGCCGAGGATTAGTCCGAGTACAGTAGCGGAAGCGGGATAGTCCGCCTTGCGCATGAAGTAGCCCAGAAGACCGAAGACGATCATCACGTACACATTATACATTGTAGAAGAGAGCGCATAAGAACCGACAACAGCCAGAACCACAATGATCGGGCAGAGAACGCTGGTTGGTACCTGAGTGACTTTGACGACGTAGCGCGCGATCAAAAGCCCGATGATACCCATCAGAATGTTGGCCAGCGCGAAGCCGACAATCACCGTATAAGTGATATCAGCATGCTTGGTAAACATTGCGCTGCCGGGCTGCATGCCGTGGATCATTAAGCCGCCCATAATGACGGCCGCTGCGGCGCTGCCGGGGATACCGAGCGTAAGCATGGGAATCAGAGAGCCTCCGGTCACGGCGTTGTTGGCAGACTCGGAAGCGCAGATGCCCTCCAATGAGCCCTTGCCAAAGAGTTCCTTATGCTTGGAGCGGTTCTTTGCAGTGTTGTATCCGACCCAGGAGCCGATATCACCGCCGGCACCGGGCAGAATGCCGACGCCAATGCCGAGAACGGACGAATAAAGAATGGTGGGGACCAATTCCTTAAACTGTTTCCAGGTGGGAAGTACACGACCGGCGGCTTTGCCGATCTCATCTTTCGGTTGGCCGGCAGCGGCGCGAGCTTTGGCGAGCTGACCAAGCACCTGCGGGATAGAAAACAGACCAATCAGCGCAGGAACAGTGGGGATACCACCGAGCAGAGCTGTAGAACCGAAGGTAAAACGCGGGAATGCTGAGTTGTTGTCAATGCCGACCGTGCAGAACAGAAGACCAAGAAAACCTGCAATCAAGCCCTTACTCAGACTTTCGGAGGCGAGGCTCGCAATGATGCTCAGGCCAAAAACCGCAAGGAAGAAATTCTCGGCAGAGCCAAATTTCAGTGCGACAGAAGCCAGCAGCGGGGAGAGAAACAGCAGTGCGATCGCGCTGATCGTTCCGCCAATCATGGAACTGACCATAGCCGTGCCGAGAGCCTCCAGACCACGGCCCTGAAGTGTGAGAGGGTATCCGTCCATTGCTGTTGCAGCCGATGACGGCGTACCGGGGGTGTGGATCAGAATGGCAGAGATAGAACCGCCAGCGATTGCCGAGGTATAGATCGTCATGAGCATTACAAGTGCGGCTGTGGGTTCCATTGCATAAGTGAATGGAATCATCAGAGCAATGCCCATGGTCGCGCTCAAACCGGGGAGTGCACCGATCACCATACCACCGACCACACCAATCAGCAGTGCGATCAGAACATCGAAGGTGAACAGTGACGATGCAATCGTCGGTAAAGTGTTAAAAAATCCGCTTATCATCGTCGTGCCTCCTTAGATCAGCAGCCCGGAGGGCAGATTAAGTTTGAGCTGCATCACGAACAGAAAATAGACAAAGACGTCCACGCCAAGTGTGACGAGCATGAGCGTGAGAGGCTTGCGCATCTTCAGAAACAGCATATATCCGACCATAAAAATTGTAGTGGATACAAAGAATCCGAGCACATCGATTAACAGGATGTAAACAACAATCAGCGCGTAGCCAAGTAGCGGGAGCTTGTTTTCCTCCCAACTGAAGATGTTTTTGATCTCTTGGCCTTCTTCGATTTTTTTGCGCTCAGCTTTGGCTTCGGCAAAACCATAAACAAAGGTATAGATCCCAAGCAGGCACAGGACCACAAGAATAAACTGCGGGAAAATGCCAGCTGTGTCAGGAAATTTGAAGGTCATTGGGAATAGAACTACTGAGAGCACTACTAAAAGTATCCCAATGTACACGTCATAGTGCAAATGCTTTTTCACAAAGGGTTCCTCCCCGATAAAGTGTTGAATGCTCAGCCGTTGTAACCGAGTTCGTCGGCCCACTTGATAATAACAGCCTCCTGATCCTTCATGTACTGCTCGTACTCTTCACCATCCATATAGTTGACTTCATAGCCGGCAGCTTCCATTGCAGCAAGATACTCGGGATCTTCCTGCGCCGCGCGGAGAGAAGCGACCATAGCTTCCTTGATCTCTTCAGGAACACCGGGCTGCGTCACAATGCCGCGGTCAGAACCCTGAATGATCTCATAGCCCTGTTCAGAAGCGGTGGCGATATCGGGCAGGAAGGAAGAACGATCTGCCTTGCAGACGGCAAGAACCTTGACAGTACCTTCTTCGTACATTGTCAGCGTATCGCCGACCTTACCGAAATAAAGATCGCAGTCGCCGCTGAGGAAAGAGGTCTTCTGAGCGGAAATGCCATCGCTGTGGTTGATGCCAATAAGATTGGTCACGCCAGCCTGATCGCAGAATTCAAGGAGGGCCAGCTCATCTGCGCCACCCTTAGAAGTCAGGGCCACGGTGAAATCACTGGACGCAGACTTGAGCATATTGGCAAGATCATCCAGCGTGTTGACGTCAGCAAAACGGCTGTCATCGTTGCGAACGGCGATCGTCACACTGTCAGTCACACAGTTGCACAGCAGATTGAAGCTGTCAAGCGTGTTGGAGTTCTGCAGAGCCTTGTTGAGATACGAGAAGACCTGAGGTGTGTGGATATTGGCAACGGTGGAACCGTCCGGCGTTGCATTGAACATCTCCGTCCAGCCGATCCAGTTTGCGCCGCCGGTCACATTCTCTACCGTGACGACGGTTTTATTGTCAGTTGCCTTCTCCCAGTAGGGAGCAAGCATGCGAGCGCAGATGTCAAGGCCGCCGCCAGCGGAGGCAGTGATGATGTAACGGGTGTTAGCCTTGGGCCAATCGGCAGAGGCGTCGGTATTGGAGCTGTCGCCGGTATTCGAGTCACCGGTATCCTTCTGGCCGCAGGCGGCAAGCGCAAAGACCAGCGCCAAGGAAAGCATGAGAGCAAGGAACTTTTTCATAATTGGTACTCCTTTTCTTTTTTCTCTTTGAAGTTGATGGTGTGCAGCATCCTTCACAGATGAATTAGCAAAGGGCGTGCCAATAAATGGATGGGATAGAAAAAACTCAAATTTTTCGTGAACGACGGCAAGCAAACTATATTTTGACGGAACATGTCAATTAAAATCTCGAAGATACCTTTCTGAATGTTTCAATTCGTTTCACAATTCGTTCCGCTTGAAACAAATTGTGAAACGTGCTATGCTTTTTGTGAAACATAAAGGAGGTTAGATCAATGGAACATGCGGCACATTATGGGATCGTATCGATCTTTACAAATCAACTTGCCTATGAGGTTGCAAAAAAAGTCTCTGAAGAGCAGGGATATCCTTACCCAGTGTACTTTACCCCACTGGAAAATGCAATCAACTTTGCGAAAGAGATGATACAAAGCGGCGCGGAGACGATCATCAGCCGCGGCGGGGTAGCAACCGTTTTGCAGCAGAATGTAGATGTTCCTGTGATTAGCATCAAATACTCATTCAGCGATTTTGCTATTTCCATTGAGAAGGCGCGTAAGATCTCCAACAAAATTGCCATTGTCAGTTACGGTACCGGTATTGCTTATGCACAGCGAATTCTGCCGTTTTTTGACGCGAAGATCACGATGGCACAGGTGAAGAATGCCGCGGACATGGAAGAGACGCTGCGCGAGCTGCAAAAAAGCGGAATTGAAGTGATCATCGGCGGACACAGCAGTACGACTGCTGCCCAAAAGCTCGGAATGCATACTGTTTATATGAGCGCAAACCGATATGACTTTATTGAGGCAGTAGAAAATGCACAAAAAAATCTTGCCATGTATTATGAGCAGAAGTCCAGGCTGCAAACCATCACAGCGGTGCTGAACTCTGCAACGACGGCTATGCTGGTCATCGATAATCATGGCCAGATCACCAATATGAACGGCAAGGCACAGGATGTTCTGGGGGTAACAGAAGAAAATGCTGTTGGTAAACCATATCGTAAAGTGTTTCCGGATTCCCGTATTGTAGAAGAAACACTGAGGGGACACGAAGTGCGCGAAAAGATCATTCAATATAATATGAATTACTTAGTTGTCAGCAGTAATCCAATCTTGCTTGACGGCAACATCATTGGCGCCGTGCTGAATATCCAAGTGGGCAAAGAGATTCAGTCCATTGAAAATAAACTGCGCATCAAGACTGTGAGCAGCGGCTATGTTGCCCGCAGTGAATTTTCTGATATTCTTGGTACCAGTGCGGCAATCTGTACAGTAAAAGAGCGTGCGAGCGTCTATGCACAGGTAGACAGTACCATTATGCTCTACGGGGAATCCGGCGTTGGCAAGGAGCTCTTTGCACAGAGCATCCATAACGACAGCAAACGTCGGAACTATCCTTTTGTTGCAGTTAACTGTGCGGCGCTTCCTGAATCGCTGTTGGAGAGCGAGTTGTTTGGCTATGAGAAAGGTGCATTTACCGGAGCTCGCGCGGAGGGAAAAGCAGGTATTTTCGAAATGGCGCATCGCGGTACGATTTTTCTTGACGAGATCTGAGAGATGCCGCTGACACTGCAGTCGCGTTTGCTGCGAGTATTGCAGGAAAAAGAGGTGACTCGCATCGGTGGTAGCCGTGTTCTTCCGATAGATGTCCGCATTCTTGCAGCGACAAACCGTGATTTGCATGAGGAGGTCAAAAAAGGAAATTTTCGAAATGACCTTTATTATCGCCTGTGTGTTCTTGTGCTTACGATTCCGCCTCTGAGAAGAAGAAAGGAGGATATTCAATCGCTTGCAACGGCCTTTGCTGAACGCTTTTCCAGAAAGTATGAGAGGGAGTTTCGTGGTTTTTGTGAGGATGGCATTGATGCGCTTTGTCAATTGAATTTTCCGGGTAATGTACGTGAGCTCTCAAATCTCGTAGAGCGCATGGTGATTCTTAGCCGAAACGGCATGCTCGGACGCGATGTGCTGGAGGAAGCGCTTTCCGAGGAATTTGCCTACGAGCCAATTACGCAGGCTGCCGCTCGACAAGACTCGGATGAACTAGAGCGGCAGCGCATTCTGCGCATATTAAATGAGTGCGGCGGACAGAAAGAGGAGGCAGCGCGGCTTCTTGGAATGAGCCGGACAACTTTGTGGAGGAAGTTAAAACGTTTTCAATTGACTGAATGCTGAATTGGCACGATCTTTGCTTTAACATGAGTATCGTGTGTGCATCCGATTTCTCATGAAGAGGTGATACTTATGCCCAAAGTCGGTTTGGTCGGCCCGTATAGCCCGGCAATGAAAGAGGCATTTTATGACAGCCTACCGCAGGATTACGAGGCTGTAGAGGTCACAGCCACTGATGATTATAAAAATCTTGCAGATGTGGATTACATCATCAACCGCACCCTGCCGATCGACGAAACTTTGCTTTCAATCTGTCCTAAACTTAAGTTTATCGCAAAATATGCTGTCGGTTTCGATAATATTGATGTTGCTGCCGCTGCGCAGCGCAATATTCCTGTAACCAATTGCAAAGGATTCAATTCAGACTCTGTCGCTGAGTTGACCGTTGCACTGATGATCGATTCCTGCCGGAATCTGTATCCGATGTACCTGGGGTTGCGCGAGGATAACTGGATGCAGGATAAATTTGTCAATACTTCGCTCACGCTGCGAGGGCAGACGGTTGGGATTATTGGACTTGGCAGCGTGGGAAGCCGAGTGGCAAAACTACTGAATGCATTTGGCTCAAAAGTGGTCTATTACGATGTGGTACGCCGCAGCGAGCAGGAAGAGAATGAACTGAATGTTTCATTCCTTGAACTGAACGACTTACTTGCGGTGTCGGACATTGTGACGCTGCACTGCCCAGGCTCAGCAAAAAATGAGCATCTGATCAACCGGGAGACATTGGCATTGATGAAACCGACGGCGATCCTGATTAACTGTTCCCGCGGTTCGGTGGTTGATGAAGAAGCCTTGTATGAGGCGCTTTCTGCGAGGAAACTTGACCGCGCGGCACTTGATGTGTTTGAAACAGAACCGCCGGTCGGTTCTGAACTGTTGGCATTACCCAATGTGATTGCATCTCCGCATGTGGGAGGGACGACAAGAGGACTCGGAGCTGGGATGATTCGCCTGTGCATGCAGTTTATCCTTGATTTTGCCGGGCACAAACCAATTCCGGTGCAGAACGTGGTCAATTATACGATACTCAATGATCCTGCAATTCTGGAGGTAATGGAATGAAAGATGAGAAAATGCTTGTCGTGGCAGCACATATCGGCGATTATCTGTGGCGCTGCGGTGGCTCTATTGCAAAATATGTCGCCGAAGGGACAGAAGTAAAAGTCATTATTCTCTCTGACGGCCTGCGCGGCGAAGCGAATGACTACTGGAAACGAGAGGATGCGACGATGGAGGGTGCAAAAGAAGTGCGCCGGTCAGAATGCCTTCGGGCTGCGGAGATTCTCGGTGTCAAGGATATTGAGCTCTGGGGGCTTCGGGATTATCCTATGGAACTTGGCGCAGAAGAGGTGGAAAAGCTCGCGCATATCTATCGGACCTTCCGACCGAACTTTATTGTCACACATGATGCGTACGACGCATTTAATCCTGACCATAACCTCGTCTCTGCGACGGTGCGTCAGGCGTATGCTGTTGCGTCAGGTGCAGGTTTCCGCGATGGCGGCCCCGTTTGTTCGCGTCAAACGCCGATTTTTGGCTTCGAACCGCATATGACGGAGATCTGTAGCTTCCAGCCTATGGTTTACGTGGATATTACCGACGTTTTTGAAAAGAAGGTTGAGGCGATGAAAGTCTTCTCCTCACAAACACATATGCTGGCTGCCTATACAAGAAAGGCGGAGATCCGAGGTTCTGAAGCAAAAAACCGCGGCAGCCGTCCCAATTGCAAGTATGCGGAGGCTTTCTCAGTTTTTCAGCCTATTGCATCCACTGGCCGCTTCGTTTGGTGAAAGATAAAACGATAAGGCAGCGCTGCGTTATTGAAATGCAGCGCTGCCATTATATCTGCTACGTTAAAAGATAACCTGACAAGAGGAGAATACAGTGAAAAAGTATGTGGATTTTACGCAGGGGAATATTGTCCGTGCAATCATATTGTTTTCTATTCCTCTCATCATGGGTGAGTTGCTGCAAAATCTTTATAACAGTGTGGATGCGCTGGTTGTCGGAAATTTGATCGATCAGCATGCATTGGCAGCGGTGACAGTGTGCGGGATGATCGCCAATATGGTCATCAATTTCTTTAATGGGATGTCGGTCGGTTCAAATATTGTTGTTGCAAAAGCAAGCGGGCGCGGAGACACTGACCGCCTTTGTAAGGCAATCTGCGCCGCGTTCTCATGCGCTGTGGTACTTGGGTTGCTGCTCGCGCTGCTCAGCGTTATTGCTGCACCTCGGCTTTTACAGTTGGCGGGCGCACAGCCCAATTATTTTAAGGACGCATTGACCTACCTTCGCGTCTATCTTGCAGGGGTAATGTTCACCGTCATTTATAATAATGCCGCAGGTATTCTCCGTGCGATTGGACGTTCAGATATTCCGTTCCGAATCCTTTTGATAGCATGTTGCCTCAATATTGTGCTGGATATTTTGCTGACTGGTGTGATGCGGCTCGGTATTTTGGGAGTTGGCATTGCGACCGTACTTTCACAGGGCGTTTCAGCAATGCTGGTTTATCATGCGATCAACCGTGCAATCAGACAGCCGTGTTTTAACCTTCGCATAATGTACGAGGAAGGGGGATCGGTTATTTCAGAAATGCTGCGTGTAGGTACGGCGGCGGGGATACAGAGTGTGCTGATCGGCTTCTCCAATATCTTTGTTACCCGTTATATGAATTCCTTCAGTACAGAAGCAGTTGCCGGTATAGGGATCGCGCAGAGGCTTGACCGCTTTGTGATCCTTCCGGCAAAATCGTTTGGTATTACTATGACTACCTACGTTGGACAAAATTTGGGAGCAGGCCAATATCAGCGGATTCGCCAAGGGACAAAAAGTTGCACTGCCATAGCACTTGGAATCACAATCGGGTTAAGCACCGTCATCTTTGCCTTTACTGAACAATGTGTGTCACTTTTTAGCTCGGTAAGTGAGGTTACTGACGTCGGAAAGAACATGCTGCGGGTGATGGCACCGCTGTTCTGGGTAATGGCGTTGCGTGAAATACTGCTCGGTACTCTGCGCGGCTGTGGACGAAACTTTTTTCCAACAATGCTGAGTTTGATTGGCATGGTCGGCATCCGGCAAGTATTTCTGGCGGTTACAATGCATTGGAAATTTACGGTTGAAAATATTTATTATTGCTATCCTGTTGCTTGGATCGCAACGCTATTGCTGCTTGTGATTTACTACTTGACTGTAAGGAAAAGACTATTGCCGAGTAAAGAGAAAATTTAATCTTGCTGACCGAATCAAAGGAGTAATGAAAGACGCAGAAAAGCAGCCGTACATTGGTATTGGAACGCCCGTTGTCAATTATCACATGACTCATCGCATCTTTGCTGATGGTACCGTGCTGGAAATCATGGATCATAAGATTTTAGATTCTGTTGCTATGGGGTATTATGGCGGCATTCAATATCAGCAGAAAGCAAATACTTTTGGTGGCGGTGTGTACCGTTATCTCCCTGGAACGAAAAACTTGCAGATTTCTGATCCGTCTCGTGTAGATATTGCGCGGGCGCGTCGGTATAACAATCGTTTTCTCACCTCTCATACGAAAACCCCTCGCCGTAGGTGGGCTTTGGATAATCGATGTTCAGCTCTTGCGGCGTGGGGGCGGTGAGAGGACTTGATGTTCCTGTAACCTATATTGCCTTGCCCCAAGCTGCAAAGTGAAAGTACAGAGATGTTTTGCCGCTTTGCGGCAAAACATCTCTGTACTTTCGAGGTTGATAATTGTGTGATGAGGAAAGACCGTAAGCGTAAAACGTAGCCACGTATAAAAGGCCGCCATCTCAAGGAGCCGTTCGCTCACTGAGATGGCGGTCACTATTTTTGATGTGTGCAAATTAGGGCCGATCACTGTGCAGTGCATCGTGTATCCGTTCGGCCAGCGCCCTTGTCGTAAAAGGCTTCGGGAGCACAAAGCTTGCGCCCAAACGGTATGCCTCCTCTATGACCCTGTGTGTCGGCAGAGCCGTCATAAAAATCGTCGAGATTTT
>QWCY01007429.1_pt1 | contig 19587 bp, 20 predicted proteins | sample 1972631 | NCBI WGS metagenome assembly QWCY01 (sample SAMN09866696, study PRJNA288562) | Human gut metagenome isolate pre1_stool, whole genome shotgun sequencing... | isolation source: gut | host: Homo sapiens | place: USA: California
ACCAAACTCCGTGACCACGAACAGACCATTACCGATCTGGAAACAGAAAAACAGGATCTACAGGGGCAGATGGAGCAGGTGGAGGCCAACGCCAAGCGCTTGGCGCAAAAACGAAAGGACGAAATTGACCCGGAAGAGTATCATGTGTTCCTTTCTTCCTATCAAAAGCTGGGGGCCGAATCTCGGGCTGTGATCGATGCAATGGTTGACGGAGTCAGTGCTCAGGTGCTTGCGGAACAGCTCGGAAAAAAGATGAGCACAGTCTACTCCTATCGCAGGGATATCTATGGAAAAGTAGGGATTCAAGGTGAAAACAAGCTCCAGCAGCTCCGTGTCCGCGTCTCGCTCATGCGGCGGGAGCAAACAGAATACGGCGGTTCCTCCGCCCCCTCTAACGGCGAAAACGCCGGGCAAGCGGTAAATCGATAAATCCCAACTGTTCACGGGCTGAAAGTGTAAACACTTTCAGCCCGTGTTTTTATATATCCTAATTCCCTTTTGTCTTTCTATGCCCTCTGAAACCATCGAAGATACAAGGCTCTGGCTCCTTTTAGAATACAAAGTCAAACTGGAATCTTGTTATAAAGGAACCCCGACAGACATCGCAAAGCGATGATCTGTCGGGGTTTTCCCGGATTCAGTTGTTGTCCTGATCAGAGACAGACCGCGCCGGGATTTGATCCGTAGACGGAGTCTTAGGCCTGAGGAGCAGCCTCTTCCGCAGCCTTCTTGGCAGCGGCGGCCTTCTCAGCCTGAGCCTTCTTGATGGCCTTATACTTTTCCTTCTCCTCAGCAGTAGCCTTGGGGAGGATGGCGTCACGGGGGCAGACCTTGGTGCAGAGCTTGCAGCCCACGCACTTGTCATAGTCGATGACGGCCACGCCGTTGACCACATGGATGGCGTCCTTCTTGCACTCCTTCTCGCACAGGCCGCAGCCGATGCAGGAGTTGCCGCAGACGCTCATAGCAGCCTTGCCCTTATCCAGGTTGGCGCAGGCCACGTGGACCTTCTTGCTGATGGGCACGGAGGTGATCAGGCCGCGGGGGCAGGCCTTCATGCAGGCGCCGCAGTTGGTGCACTTCTCGGGGTCCACAACGGCGGTGCCGTTGGGGCCGATGGACATAGCGCCGAACTGGCAGGCGTTCACACAGGAGCCGAAGCCCAGGCAGCCGAAGCGGCACTCCAGAGGACCGGCGGCAACCTTGGTGGCAGAGAGGCAGTCCTGCACGCCCACATACTCAAAGCGCTTCTTAGCAGCCTCGCCGCCGTTGCAGCGGACGAAAGCTACCTGACGCTCACCGGTGGGAGCAGCCATGCCCATGATCTCAGCGATGGCGGCAGCATTGTCGGGGCCTGCGGGAGCGCAAGCGGTGACAGGAGCGTTGCCGGCCAGAATGGCAGCAGCGCAGCCGCCGCAGCCGGGGTAGCCGCAGCCGCCGCAGTTAGCGCCGGCCAGATGGCTGAGGATAGCCTCCTCGCGGGGATCCTTTTTAACCTCAAAGATCTTGGAAGCCACGGACAGGATCAGTCCGAACAGAGCGCCCAGAGCGCCCAGAACTGCGATAGCAGCAATAATATTTCCCATCTTTCCTACCTCCTTACCAAACCTTCAGGCCGGAGAAGCCCATAAAGGCCAGAGCCATCAGGCCGGCGGTGATCAGCGCGATGGGGAAACCGTCCCAGCACTTGGGATAGTCAGCGAACACCAGACGCTCACGGATGCTGGCGAACAGCACGATGGCCAGCAGGAAGCCCAGACCGCCGGTGATGCCGTAGACCACAGACTCAATGAAGTTGTAGCCATTCTGCACGTTCAGCAGCACAACGCCCAGAACTGCGCAGTTGGTGGTGATCAGGGGCAGATACACGCCCAGAGCGGTATACAGAGCGGGCATGGCCTTCTGGAGGAACATCTCGATGAACTGCACCAGAGAAGCGATGACCAGAATGAATGCCACGGTCTGCATGTAAGCCAGATCCAGGGGGATCAGGATGTACTTGTTCACCACAAAGCACACAGCGGAGGCCAGACCCATAACGAAGGTAACGGCCACGCCCATGCCCACTGCGGTATCCACCTTCTTGGAAACGCCCAGGAAGGGGCAGCAGCCCAGGAACTGGGAGAAGATGAAGTTGTTTGCCAGGATTGCGCCCAGCGTGATCGAAAGCAGCTTAAAGATTTCCATTATTTGCTCTCCTCCTTATCCTTCTTGGGACGAGCCAGAGCCCACTGCATGGCAGCGATCACGCCGCCGCCGAAGGTGCCGCCGCCCAGGAACTCACGGATGATGCACATAGCCAGCAGGACCCAGGTGTAGCCGATGCCCTGGAAGATGCCGTCAAAGAAAGAGGCAACCATGCCGTTCTTGTAGGAGAAAGCCTCCGCACGGCCCAGGATGATGCAGTTCACCACGATCAGGGGGATGAACACGCCCAGAGAGTTGGCCAGATCCGGCAGGAATGCCTGAATAGACAGGTCCACGCAGGTCACGAAGCCGGCGATCACCACGATGAACATGGCGATACGGATCTTATCAGGGATGATCTTCCGCATAGCGGAAATAATGATGTTGGACAGGGTCAGGATGATGGTAACCGCCACACCCATGCCGATGCCGTTGAAGAAAGAGGTGGTGATGGCCATGGTAGAGCACATGCCCAGCACCTGAACCAGAACGGGGTTCTGCGTCAGCATACCGTCCTTGAATTGTTTACCAAGATTCATACTTCAGTGTCCTCCTCTCTTAACCGATGACGCCGGCAGCAGCCAAAGCGGCATTGACGCCGGTGGTCACACCCTTGGTGGACACGGTAGCGCCGGTGATGGCGTCCACGTTGGAGCCAACGGACAGAACGCCGTCAGCGGCGGACTTGCCGATAAACTGATCCAGAACGCGGGTGCCGTTGGTCAGAGGCTCGTTGCTCATGACCTTGGAGCCGATACCGGAGGTCTCAGAGTTGGTGACAATGGAAACACCGGTGACAGCACCGTCCATGTCGATACCCACCATCATGGAGATGGTGCCCTGAGAGCCGGAAGCCTCCACGTTGATGGCGTAGCCCACAGGCTGACCGCCGGACTGAGCCTGATAGACGGCAGCCAAAGTACCGCCCTGAGCGGTGGCAGCGGCAGTCATATCGTCGGTCAGCTCCATGGCGTCGGAGAAGTCATCGGCCTCAATGACCTTCTGCATAGCGGCCACGGTCTTTTCCCAGGTGATCGCGGCGATCTTATCCTTGGTGATGCTGTTGACCCAGCCCAGCAGGCCAGCCACGACCATGCAGGTAAGCAGCAGGGTCACAGTCAGCTTGATGATGTACTTGGGGTCCATATTGACCTTTTCCTTGGTCTTCACTTCATTGCTCATTTCGCGGCTGCCTCCTTCTTGTCGGATTTCACCACGCCGAAACGAACGGGCTTGGTGTACTTGTCGATCAATGCGGTGCAGCAGTTCATGACCATGATGGAGTAGCAAACGCCCTCATTGTAAGAACCGAAGTACCGGATGAACACGGTGAACAGGCCGCAGCCGATACCGTAGATCAGCTGGCCCTTCTTGGTGACGGGGGAGGTGGCATAGTCGGTAGCCATGAAGAAAGCGCCCAGGAACAGGCCGCCGCCGAAGATGCTGTAAAGCATATACTCAGCGCCGCCGGCCTTGGGGAACAGCACGGTCAGAACAGCCACGGTGGCGATGTAGGCCACGGGAGTCTGCCAGTTGATGACCTTGCGCCAGATCAGGTACAGGCCGCCGATGAGCAGCATCAGGGCAGAAACCTCACCCATGGAGCCGCCCACCTTGCCCAGGAACATATCACCCACGGAGGCGATCTGCTTCAGGCCCTCCAGATCGCCGGTCTTCAGATAGGCCAGCGGGGTCGCGGCGGAAACCACGTCCACAGGCATACCGCCGCCGATGGCGGCCTTGGTGCCGGCAGGCAGCCAGGTGGTCATGGCGCCGGCATAGCTGGCCAGCAGAGCGGCACGGCCTGCCAGAGCAGGGTTCAGGAAGTTCTTGCCGATGCCGCCAAAGAGCTGCTTGACCACAATGATGGCAAAGAAGTCACCGATGAGGATCATCCACAGCGGGGTGGTGGCGGGGCAGACGAAAGCCAGCAGCATACCGGTGACCACAGCAGAGAGGTCATCGATGGACTGGGGTTTGTGCATGAGCTTGCGGTACAGTCCCTCAAAGACTACGCAGCCAATGACGGACACGGCGGTGAGGAGCAGAGCCTCCACGCCGAAGTAAATGATGGCCCAGATCAGAGCGGGACACATGGCAATGATGACGTCCAGCATGATGGACCGGGTGGTCTCACTGCCGCGGATGTGAGGGTTAGAAGTGGCAATGAGCTTCAAATTCTTGTAATCGGTCATCTCTTATGCCTCCTTCTTCGCTTCCGCGGCCTTCTTGGCCTCAGCGGCGGCCCGATCGGCAGCCATCTTGTTCTTGACGAGCTGCTTGCCAGTCTTGAACATGTGGGTCAGGTGCATACGGGCGGGGCAGGCGTAAGCGCAGGCGCCGCACTCCATGCAGTCCATGATGTGGGCCTCGTTCAGCTCATCCACCATGCCCTTCTCGGCATACTGATACATAAAGAGAGGCTCCAGGTGCACCGGGCAGGCAGCAACGCACTTGCCGCAGCGGATGCACTGGGGATGCTCAACGGTCTGCTCCTCTTTCTCGCAGAAAGCGAGGATGGCGCCGGTGCCCTTGGCCACGGGAATATCCGCAGTGTACTGGGCCATGCCCATCATGGGGCCGCCGGCGATGAGCTTGTAAGTACCGTCCTTCACGCCGCCGCAAGCGTCCAGCAGCAGAGACACGGGGGTACCGATGGGGCACTCGATGTTCTTGGGGTCCACGATGCCGGAGCCGGACACGGTGACCACCTTGTTCACCACGGGCATACCGGTGGTGATGGCCTTGAAGATGCAGATGGTGGTGTTGATGTTGAACACCGCGCAGCCCACATCAGCGGGCAGGCCGCCGGGAGGCACCTGACGGCCGGTGATGGCCTGGATCAGCTGCTTCTCACCGCCCTGGGGGTAACGGCAGCGCAGAGGCTCCACCACAACGGGGGCCTTCTTCTCAGCGATGACCTTGTTCATGGCGTCGATGCCGTTCTGCTTGTTGTCCTCAACGCCGATGATGACCTTGTCCACGCCGAACATCTTGGCCAGATAGGTAGCGCCGCCGATGATCTCCTCGGGACGCTCCAGCATGGCCCGATGGTCGCCGGTGATGTAAGGCTCGCACTCAGCGCCGTTGATAAGCACGTCCTTCACCTTGCCGATGCCGCCGGAGATCTTAACATGCGTGGGGAAGGTCGCGCCGCCCATACCCACGATACCGGCATTCTTCACGATCTCGACCATTTCCTCCACCGTCAGAGCGTCGGGATCGGCAGGAGCCTTCACCTCTTCGCTGACCGTGTTCTGGAAATCGTTTTCGATCACAACGGACACCATGTCGCCGCCCATAGAGAAGGGCCGGGGCTCGATGGCCTTCACCGTACCGGAAACGCTGGCATGAATCGGGGCGCCCAGCCCCTTGAACTCGCCGATTTTCTGACCCACCTTTACCTGGTCGCCTACTTTTACGATCGGGGTGCAGGGTGCGCCAAAGTGCATCGACATGGGGATGACCACGGTAGCCGGGGGTGCCAGCTGCTCGATGGCCTTTTCATTGGTTGCGGCCTTCATATCATGGGGATGAACGCCGCCAAAGAAAGCTTGTGCCATTGTCTTCACCTCATTCTTACTCCATTGATAGGTGTCAAAGCATACCCCGCCCCGCCATCGGGCAATGGCATGGCAGGCCATGCTTCGGCACACTATCACATACTGCGCTTTATTCTACACCACCCATCGAAAAATGTCCAGACTATGAATTCGTTTTTTTGTAGAAAATTTATCAATTTCTTTGTATTCCTCCACTTTTTCCCTGTTTTTGCACAAGCCCACCCTCTCTTTTTGGTCAACCTGCATATTTTCCTGCCGACAACTCCCGCAGTCGCTGTACCTCCTCTGCCTCTCTTGTCTTTTTTTCGGAGGTATGCTATGATGAAGCATATCTTTCAGAAAGTATCGCCGCAGCCCGGCCTGTCTGCCGGAGCGGCGAATGGAGGTCCCTTTTTATGACGAAACCCATTGACCGCGCCGCACTGAAGGCTCAGGCCCGAGAACTTTTGCAGACGGCGCAGGTATCCCCCAAGGGTATGACGGCCCTGTACTGTATTTGTCTGTTCCTATTCAGCCTGATGGAGGCCCTGTTCCCCGGACCGGAGCTGGTATCCACCTTCCTCTCCATCCTCACAACGCTGGCCGGATGGATCTTAGCCGCCGGCTTTGCCCTCTACTGCATGGACATCCGCCGCCGGGAGCGCTCAGAATACGCTGTGCTGTTCGATGGGTTCTCCTTCACCGGCAAAATCATCGCTCTGAACATCGTGATCAACCTGTTTGTGTTCCTGTGGTCTATGCTGTTTGTATTCCCCGGCATCATCGCCTATTACCGCTACAGCTTCGCCCTTTATAATCTCTATGAAGATCCGGAGATGGATATTATGGAGGCGCTGAATCTGAGCAAGCGACAGACACAGGGGTATAAAATGGAGCTGTTCAAGCTGGATCTCAGCTACATGGGCTGGATCCTGCTGGGTATGCTTCCCAGTCTCTTTTTCACGGGTCAGGCGCTTTTGTCTCGTGGAATCAGTGGTATGGATCCCTCCACAGTCCTCGCCGTACCCATGTCTCTGTGGCAGATTCTGGCAGCCTCCGCCTTTGTCTATGCGCTGTCCATCTTCTACCTGCCCAACTACCAGTGCGTCCAGCTTGCCTATTTCGATGCCGCCAAGGAAGATATGCCGGAGTTCCGCTCCCGGCGGACAGATTTCTCCGACGGCCCGGGCAGCTTCTGAGTTTCCTTTCCGATCATTCCGCCCCGGCTGGTTCACCCTTGCCGGGGCGCTTTCTTCCCATCCCATTCTGGAGGTGCCGCTATGCTGACTTACCCCATGGAGGAGCGGGGTTCTCTCCCCCTCTATGAATATCTGTGCCGCCGCATCCGGGCGGATATCCTCAGCGGCGTTCTGTCCGCCGGGACACGGCTCCCCTCCAAGCGGGCGCTGGCAGAGCATCTGCGTGTCTCCGTTATCACCGTGGAGGGTGCTTACAGCCAGCTGGAAGCAGAGGGCTATTTGCAAGCCCGGCCCAAACGCGGCTTTTTCGTCTCCGCCGTGGAGCAGGCCCCACCGCCTGCTGTCCGCTCGGTTTTGATGCCGGAGACCACCACTATTTTCTGGCGGCTGGATCTGGCCCGCAATCAGGTGGACACCGCCCGGTTCCCCGTTTCCACCTGGGCCCGCCTCACCCGGCAGGTCCTCTCGGAAGCACCGGAGGCTCTGTTGTCCCCGGTGCCCCATCAGGGCTTGGCTGCCCTGCGGCAGGCCATTGCCGACGATCTCCGGGACTTCAAAGGTATGGCAGTCTCCCCGGAACAGATCGTCATCGGCGCCGGTGCGGAATACCTTTACTTATTGCTGGCCCAACTGCTGGGCCGGGACACGGTGTTCGCCGTGGAGGACCCCGGCTATCCCAAGATCCGTCAGGTCTATGACGCCTGCGGAGCCGCCTGCGTCCCCATCCCGCTGGATAATCAGGGCGTAGAACTGGCGGCGCTGATGAGATCCAAGGCGCGGGCGCTGCACATCTCCCCCAACCACCAGTACCCCACCGGACTGGTGACCCCCATCGCCCGGCGGCAGGCACTTCTGCGCTGGGCAGAGGATACCGGTTCCACCATCATCGAGGATGACTATGACAGCGAGTTCCGCTACACCGGCCGTCCCATCCCCACCCTGCAAAGCATCGATGACCGGGGCCGGGTCATTTACCTGAACACCTTTTCCCAGACCATTTCCCCCTCTATGCGTCTTGGCTTTCTGGTGCTGCCGCCCCGGCTGCTGGAACGCTACCGGCAGGAGCTGGGCTTCTATGCCTGTACGGTCCCTGCGCTGGAGCAGCACGTTCTGGCCCGTTTCATCGCCGGGGGCCACTACGAGCGCCACCTCTCCCGGATGCGGAAGGAATACCGGGACCGCCGCTCCGCCACCATCAGCGCCTTCCGGGCTTCGCCGCTGGCCAGCCATGTCACCTTTTCCGAGGAGGGGGCCGGTCTGCACTTTCTGCTGCGGCTGGATACCAACCGCTCCGATGAAGAATTGCGCCGCCTGACGGCGGAGGCCGGCATCCGACTGAGCTTTCTCTCAGAGTATGCCGCCGTACCGGACCCCCGCTTCGCCCACACGCTGGTCATCAACTACGCCGGTCTGTCCCAGTCCGATCTGGAGGAGGCCCTCCAGCTGCTGACGGATGTCCTGCTGCCGCTGCTGGCATAAAATATATCATTTTCTTCCAAGAGAGGTTCGTTCTATGAAGTCCGTCAACCGTGCCAAGCTGGATCTCATCATCGCCGTTACCGCCTTCGGCACCATCGGCATTTTTGTCCGCTATATCAACCTGCCCTCCTCTGTCATCGCCTTTGTCCGCGGCGCGGTGGGCGCAGTGTTCCTGCTGCTTCTGCTGTATTTCCGCCGGACACCCTTTCGGTGGGCAAGCGTCCAGCCGCATTGGAAGCTGCTGGCTCTTTCCGGCGCGATCATCAGCTTCAACTGGATCACGCTGTTTGAAGCCTACCGTTACACCACCGTGGCCACCGCTACCCTGTGCTACTACATGGCGCCGGTGTTCGTGACGCTGGCCTCCCCCTTTCTGTTCCACGAAAAGCTGACCACCAGAAAGCTCCTCTGCGTGCTGGCCGCCCTGTGCGGCATGGTGTTTGTCTCCGGAGTCCCCCAGTCCGGCCTGCCGGAAGCCGGGGAAGCCACCGGTATCCTACTGGCCCTTCTTTCCGCCGTGCTTTATGCCAGCGATGTGTCCATCAACAAGTTTCTGGATCAGGTCCCCGCCTGTGAGCGGACTCTGGTACAGCTGGCGGTGGCAGCACTGGTGATGATCCCCTATATCCTGCTGACGGAGGATGTAGCCGCTATGACTCTGACACCTCTGGGCGCCGTACTGCTGCTGATCGTAGGTGTTTTCCACACCGGCTGGTGCTATTCCCTGTTCTTCGGCTCCATGACCTATCTCCCCGCCCAGACGGTGGTGCTGTTCAGCTACATCGACCCCATCGTAGCCATCTTCCTCTCCGCTCTGCTGCTGAAGGAGCCTCTGGGTTGGAGCGGCATCCTTGGCGCCGTTCTGGTGCTGGGCTCCACCCTTATCAGCGAACTGCCCGTCCGGGCCGCTGCGGAAACCAAATAAACTGTCAGGCGGCAGTCAGCCCGCCGGAGGGACCATGTACGATCTGCATTCCATCTTGATCCAACTGAAAAAAGAGGACACACCGCTCCATGGCGTCATGGTGCGGTGTGTCCGTTGTTTTTATCAGTGGCTGGACCCCACCCTGTGGGAAGGTTCAGCGCTGTTTGAGCTGTGGGCGCAGGAATTGGAGCTGATCTACGGTGATCTGCGCCAGCGGCTCTCTCCCAATGCAAAAACCGACGCCGGGTCCTTGGGTGATCGGTTTGGTTTTGACACACCGCCGGAATTGCCCCGGCTCCTGCAAAGCATCCAGACCTTTTACAGTGTGCTCATCAAGCTCATCGCCTGGAACACCCTCCGGGGTGCGACCCCCGAACCGCCTCTGACGGAGCTTCTCTCCGGCAGGGCCTTTGTTAACCGGGGTATCCGCAATTTCTGCGGGGATGACTGGTATATCTGGCCGCTGGACGTCTGGGACCCGGCACTGGAAACCCAGTGTGAGGAATTGCGGGCCTGTCTGGAGTCCTTTGACACCTGTCCGGAAGGCAGCACCCTTTCCCCGGACAGTCTCAGCCGCATCTACGAAACCGTGGTCCCCCCGGCCCTTCGCCATGCCTTGGGGGAATACTACACCCCCGGCTGGCTGGCGGAACGGACCCTGCAAAATGCCGTCAGCGCCAGCGGACGGCAGGCCGGAGATTTGCGCTTTCTGGACCCCGCCTGCGGCTCCGGTGTTTTTTTGATCCAGGCTCTCCGCATGATCCGGGCGGATACGCCCCAAGGTCCTCCCTTATCCGATCAGGTGACAGGCTTCGACCTCCACCCATTGGCAGTCCTGACGGCGAAGGTCAATTATCTGGCCGTCATGGCCCGCCAGCCGCTGCCGGAAGCGGGGCTGTTTCTTCCCATTTACCGCTATGATGCTCTGAATATCCCCATCCTCCGGGGGGATACACTGGTAATCGACACCGGCTGTGGTCTGGCATGTGATGTTCCCCTGTTCCTCTGCCGTCAGGCAGTGGAAATGCGCCCCGATCCGGAGGAATTTCTTTCCATGCCGGAAGCACGCGGTCTACTCACCTCTCTGCCCCCGAATGGGCGGCTTCTTTTGGCCGATATTTTGCTGAACCGTATCTGGGCGTTCTTCCATCAAAAGGCAGATATAGTCATGGGAAATCCCCCATGGGTGAACTGGGAGTACCTGTTCCCCCGGTATCGGGCCGGGTCCCAGCATTTGTGGGGGGAATACGGCCTGTTGCAGGTGAAAGGCCCCCGGCTCGGTTTTTCCAAGGAGGATGTGTCCACCCTGTTCACCTGCGCCGCGTTGGACCGCTTTCTCGTCCCCGGCGGACACCTCAGTTTTATCTTGCGGCAGGCTACTTTCCGCTCCGCCCAGAACGGTGCCGGGTTCCGGCGGTTTCATCTGGACGGCCCCGGTCTGGATTTCCGGGTGCTTGAGGTGGAGGACCTTGGCCGTATCCGACCCTTTGACGGGATCTGTACCCCTGTTGCGCTGGTACTCATCCAGCGGGACGCCCGCCACGTTTTCCCTGTCCCCTACCGGCACTGGCAGGCAAAGCCCGGCTTCCGGCGGGCGGTCCGGTCACCGGACGCGACGATTGCCTCCGTTCTTCCCTTTGTGCGGATGGAGGGAGGATCCCGGCTCCGTGTGGGTCAGCGCTCCCAATGGACTTGCTCCAGTACTGGACGCTCTTTTAGGCAGCAATCCCTATCAGGCCCGGACCGGCGTATTCACCGGCGGGGCCAACGCCGTCTATCGGTTCCAGATTCTGGAACGGACAGGCAATACCCTGCGGGTCACCAATCTGGCGGAAAAGGCCCGCCGCAAGGCCCCCGCCGTTACGGCGGAGCTGGAGCCAACCTGCGTCTATCCTCTTATTCAGGGCAGCGACCTCTCCCAGTGGAGCGTCCGCAGCCGTGCCTGGCTGCTGTGCCCCCACACGGCTGAAACCAAAATCTATCCTCTTGCGGAAGCGGATTTGCGGCAGGATCTGCCGCTGACCTACGCCTACCTGACCCGGTTCCGGGATCTTCTGGAAACCCGGAAAGGCTTCGCCGGGTGGGAGCGGGCCATTCAAGAGCGTTACTTCTACGCGCTGCTGCGGGTGGGACCCTATACGTTTTCCCGCTACAAGGTAGCGTGGCGCTATATCGCCCGCTCCTTCATCACGGCGGTCATCACCCCGATGCAGGACCCCTATCTGGGAGAAACGCTGCCCCTGCCCAACGAAAAGGTGGTCTATGTAGGCACTGACTGCCGGGAAGAGGCCTATTATCTCTGCGGGATTCTCAGCTCCGCGCCGGTGCGCTGCTGCGTCACCTGCTACATGAACCCCACCAGTATTTCCGCTCATGTGCTGGACAAGCTGCATATTCCGGCCTTTGACCCCGCGGACAGCCGTCATCTGTCCATCGCCGCTCTCTGCGAGGAGGGCCATCGAGCCTCGGACCCCCGCTGTCAGGATGTCGTCCGGCAGCAGCTTGACCGGGCTGTAGCTGCGCTTTATGGCCTCACTTCCGCGGATCTGGACACCGTCCGGTCCATGCTGGAAAAGATTTGAAAAAACCCACCCCGGAGTACTGTGTACTCCGGGGTGGGTTCTATCTGACAGTTTATTCCGTTACTGAAGGGCAGCCTTCAGGGCGTCCACCCGGTCGGTCTTTTCCCAGGATACGCCCAGATCCTCGCGGCCCATGTGGCCGTAGGCCGCCAGCTGGCGATAGATAGGCTTTCTCAGGTCCAGATCCCGGATGATGGCGGTGGGCCGCAGGTCAAAGACCTTCTTCACAGCCTCTTCCAGCTTCTCATCCCCCACCGTACCGGTACCGAAGGTATCCACCAGCACGCTGACGGGCTGGGCCACGCCGATGGCGTAGGCCAGCTGCACCTGGCACTTCCGGGCCAGTCCTGCCGCCACGATGTTCTTGGCCACCCAGCGGGCGGCGTAAGCAGCGGAGCGGTCCACCTTGGTGGGGTCCTTGCCGGAGAAGCAGCCGCCGCCGTGAGGGGCGCTGCCGCCATAGGTATCCACGATGATCTTCCGACCGGTGAGGCCGCTGTCACCCTGAGGGCCGCCGATGACGAACCGGCCGGTGGGGTTCACATAGATCTTCGTATTCTCGTCCAGCAGTTCTGCGGGAATAGTGGGCTTGATGACCATATCGATCATATCCTTGCGGATCTGCTCCAGCGTCACCTCGGGGCTGTGCTGGGTGGAGAGCACCACGGTATCCACACGGATGGGCTTCTCGCCGTTATACTCCACAGTGACCTGAGTCTTGCCGTCAGGCCGCAGATAGTTCACAAGTCCGGTCTTGCGGACCTCGGTAAGCTTCCGGGCCATTTTATGAGACAGAGAAATAGGCAGGGGCATCAGCTCCGGGGTCTCGTCGCAGGCGTAGCCGAACATCATGCCCTGATCACCGGCGCCGTTATCCAGCTCGGCCTCGCCGGATTCCTTGGCCTCCAGAGACTTGTCCACGCCCAGAGCGATATCGCTGGACTGCTCGTCGATGTTGGAAATGATGCCGCAGGTATCGCAGTCAAAGCCGTACTTGGCGCGGTCATAACCGATATCCCGGATAACTTCCCGGGCGATCTTGGGAATATCCACGTAGCAGCTGGTGGTGATCTCGCCCATGATGTGTACCAGGCCGGTGGAAGCGGTGGTCTCGCAGGCCACGCGTCCGTTGGGGTCCTTGGCCAGAATGGCGTCCAGCACCGCGTCAGAGATCTGGTCGCAGATCTTGTCGGGGTGGCCCTCGGTCACGGATTCAGAGGTAAATAAGTAGGTTCTTGCCATGTTCTTTCTCCTTTGCTGTCCCTCGCCGGATGACAAAAAACGCGCGCTTCCGACATGGAAGCGCGTGAAAAGATCGTTTTCCGCTCCTCATCTGTCGTTTCCGTCGGAATTGGCACCTTGTGAAAACAGGTTGCCGTGGCTTCATCGGGCCGTTCCCTCCGCCACTCTTGATAAGGGACTTTGAAATTGTACTTCTATCTTAACAGGTATTTCCGGGATGTCAAGAGGCTTCGGCAAATTTCCCGAAAATTCCTCCGTTTTTTTGTAGGAAACATCTTGACAAGCAAAATCTTATCGTGTATAATCCCCAACATCAAAGGCAATGGCGTCTTGGAGAGTAATCTTCAAGACGCTATTTTTGATTGTTATGCGGAGGGGCAACGGTGTCCCGGAATGTGATTCCGGGGGATCGGTGCCCCCTTTTTTATGAAGGAAAGGAGTTTATACATGCGTACAGTTTCTGACTATTTCGGCAGTCTGGTATTTGATGACCGGGTCATGCGGGCCAAGCTGCCCTCCGATGTTTATGCTTCTCTGAAGAGGACCATTGATGAGGGTGCTTCTCTGGACGCCCATGTGGCAGACGCGGTAGCTACCGCCATGCGGGACTGGGCTGTGGAGCACGGCGCTACCCATTTCACCCACTGGTTCCAGCCGCTGACTGGTATTACCGCAGAAAAACACGAAAGCTTCATTTCCCCTTCTCCCGACGGCGGCGTCATCATGGAATTTTCCGGCAAGGAGCTGATTCAGGGAGAGCCGGACGCTTCCTCCTTCCCTTCCGGCGGCCTGCGGGCCACTTTTGAGGCCCGCGGCTATACTGCCTGGGACCCCACTTCCTATGCCTTCATTAAGGGACATACCTTGTGCATCCCCACGGCGTTCTGTTCCTACAGTGGCGAGGCCTTGGATAAGAAAACACCGCTGCTGCGATCCATGCAGGCGCTGAACAAGCAGGCCCTTCGGGTCCTGAAGCTCTTCGGCAATGAGGACGTCAAGTGCGTCCATCCCTGCGTAGGCCCTGAGCAGGAGTATTTTCTGATCGACAAGGCCATGTATGAAAAGCGGAAGGATCTGGTCTTCTGCGGTCGGACTCTGTTCGGTGCAAAGCCTCCCAAGGGGCAGGAATTGGATGATCACTACTTCGGCGCTATCAAACCCCGGGTAGAAGCCTATATGGAGGAACTGAACACAGAACTGTGGAAATTGGGTATCTATGCGAAGACGGAACATAACGAGGTAGCTCCCTCCCAGCACGAATTGGCTTCGATTTATACAGTAGCCAATGTGGCTACCGACCAGAACCAACTGATTATGGAGATCATGCAGAGAGTCGCCTCCCGCCACGATCTGGTGTGCCTGCTGGCGGAAAAGCCCTTTGCTGGCGTCAACGGCAGCGGCAAGCACAACAACTGGTCTCTGGCTACGGACACCGGCGTGAATCTGTTCAAACCTGGTGAGACGCCCTACGAAAATGCCCAGTTCCTGCTGTTCCTGTGCGCCGCCGTTCAGGCCGTGGACAATTATCAGGATCTGCTGCGGCTGTCTGTTGCCACTGCCGGCAACGATCACCGTCTGGGCGCCAACGAAGCACCTCCTGCTGTAATCTCTATCTTTTTGGGCGACGAGCTTACCGCTGTTCTGGATGCCATTGAGACGGACACCCCTTACAGTGGCACCGAGAAAACCGTTCTGAAACTGGGCGTTCATGTGCTGCCTAAATTCACCCGGGACACTACGGACCGCAACCGGACCTCCCCCTTTGCCTTCACTGGCAACAAATTCGAGTTCCGTATGGTGGGCTCCTCCGATTCTATCGCCTGTGCCAACATCATGCTCAACGCAGCCATGGCAGAAACGCTGAAGGAATTTTCCGACCGGCTGGAGGGTGTGTCTGATTTTGAGTCCGCGCTCCATGACCTGATCAAGGAGACCATCAAGGCCCACAAGCGGATCATTTTCAACGGCAACGGCTATGATGACGCCTGGATCAAGGAGGCCACAGAAAAACGGGGACTGCTGAATCTCCGCACCACACCGGATGCTCTGGCCACTGTGTTGGAAAAGAAAAATGTAGAGATGCTCACTTCTCTGAAGATCTTTTCCGAAGCGGAGGTCCGTTCCCGGTATGAGATCTGTCTGGAAAACTACTGCAAGACCGTCAATATCGAGGGGCTTACCATGGTAGATATGGCCCGAAAGGAAATTCTGCCTGCTGTGGAGGCCTATCTGGGCAATCTGTCTGGCACTGTGGCCGCCAAAACTGCGGCGGTTCCCGGGCTGGCCTGTAAATATGAAAAGGATCTGATCTCCAAACTCTCCAAGCTGGCGGACGAGATCAGTGACGCCGCTTCCTCTCTGGATACCACCCTGATCCGGTTGAAAGCAATCTCCGATGTAACGGACGCAGCCTATGTGATCCGGGATGTGGTCCTGCAAAAAATGGCAGAGCTGCGAGTGGTCTGCGACGAGGCAGAGTCCATCACTGCCGACAAATATTGGCCCTTCCCCACCTACGGAGATCTCCTCTTTGGCGTGCGGTAAGTCCAGTTCTTATTTTTGCTTTTCTCTTTTTTCTTCTTTTTCTTCTTTTTTCTGAACAAGCCCCCGGAAGCTTTTCCGGGGGCTTGTTCTACATAAAATGGCGTTACAGTTATTTAATTAACCCATAAAAAGCCCCATTGTCATGGTCTCGAGTTCCATGACAATGGGGCTTTTATCAGTGCTTACGCCGTGAGCGGGTCTGAATCAGACGAGCTCGATGATAGCGGTCTCAGCAGCATCGCCGCGGCGGATGCCGGTGCGGATGATGCGGGTATAGCCGCCGTTGCGCTCCGCATACTTGGGAGCGATCTCCTTGAAGATCTTCTTGCAGACATCTTCGCGGGTGATGAAAGACATCGCCTGACGGTAAGCAGCCAGGTCGGCCTTCTTACCCAGGGTGATCATCTTTTCAGCCATGGGCTTGATTTCCTTGGCACGGGTGATGGTGGTCTCCATCTTGCCGTTATCCAGGAAATCAGTGACCTGCTGACGCAGCATAGCCATGCGCTGGTCGCTGGTCTTGCCAAGTTTCCGAGTTCCGGGCATTTCGGTTCTCCTCCTTGTAAGGATTTTGGTGCGCCGGGGTGTTCCCGGCGGAAAATTTAGTTGTTTTCCTCGTCAGCCAGGTGCAGGCCCATCATCGCCAGCTTGTTGATGACCTCTTCCAGGGACTTGCGGCCCAGGTTGCGGACCTTCATCATCTCGTCCTCGGTCTTGGAGATCAAGTCCTCGACGGTGTTGATGTTGGCGCGCTTGAGGCAGTTGAAGCTGCGGACAGAGAGGTCCAGCTCCTCGATGGTCATTTCCAGTACCTTGTCACGCTGGGCCTCCGCCTTCTCCACCACGGTAGGCTTGCTGCCAACGCTTTCGGAGAGGTCGGTGAACAGAGTAAAGTGGTCGCACAGGATCTTGGCGCCCAGAGAAACAGCGTCCCGGGCAGAAATGGTCCCGTCGGTCCAGACTTCCAGCGTCAGCTTGTCGAAGTCGCTGGAGGTACCCACACGGGTGGGCTCCACAGTGTAGTTGACCTTCTTGACAGGGGTATAGATGGAATCCACGGCAATGGTGCCGATGACGTTTTGCGTGGGCTTATTCCGGTCGGCGGGCACATAGCCCCGACCATGGGAGAGGGTGATCTCCATGTTCAGCGTGGCACCGCTGTCCAGCGTCGCAATGTGCAGATCCGGATTCAGGATCTCCACCTCACCGTCGGCCTTAATGTCGCCGGCGGTAACTGTGCAGGGACCCACCGCCTCGATATAGACGGTCTTGCCGGAATCACCATGGAGCTTGGTCAGCAAGCTCTTGATGTTCAGAACGATCTCCGTCACATCCTCCTTGACGCCGGGGATGGTGGAAAACTCGTGCTGCACACCGTCGATCTTGATGGTCGTCGGCGCAGTGCCGGGCAGAGAGGAAAGCAGAATGCGGCGCAGGGCGTTGCCGAGGGTGGTGCCATAGCCGCGCTCCAGAGGCTCTACCACGTACTTGCCATAAGTGATGTCAGCCGGGGTCTCGATGCACTCGATCTGGGGCTTCTCAATTTCGATCATGCGGTTACCCTCCTTCATCTTGTCATTGCGGTCACGCGGTCAAGCCGCGTGCCGCTTGCAGTTCGTACCATTCTTCGAGGGTATCCTCCCAATTACTTGGAGTACAACTCGACGATGAGGTGCTCTTCCACGGGAGTATCGATCTCCTCGCGGGTGGGAAGGTGAGCAACCGTACCCTGGAGAGTGCCCTTGGTGCGCTCCAGCCAGGCAGGCAGCAGGGTCATGGGGGCATTCTCACCAGTGAGGCGCTTGAACAGCTCGGAAGAACGGCTGCTCTCGGCCACTTCGATGACATCGCCAGCCTTCACCAGGTAGGAAGGAATGTTGACCTTCTTGCCGTTGACGGTGAAGTGGGCGTGGCTCACCAGCTGACGGGCCTGACGGCGGGTAGCGGCGAGACCCATACGATACACAACGTTGTCCAGACGGCGCTCAACCAGGATCAGCAGGTTATCGCCGGTCTTACCGGAAGCGGCAGCAGCGCTCTCATAGTAAGCGTGGAACTGCTTTTCCAGAACACCGTAGATGAACTTGACCTTCTGCTTCTCAGCCAGCTGGAGGCCGTATTCGCTCTTCTTCTTACGCATCTGGCCGCCGGGATTACGATTGGTGGTCTTCTTAGCGTAACCCATCTCAGCAGGAGAGATGCCCAGAGCCTTGCAGCGCTTGGCGATGGGCTGCATATTCTTTGCCATATTGCTTGTTACCTCCTCTTTCGATTACACGCGGCGGCGCTTCGGGGGACGGCAGCCATTGTGGGGGATGGGGGTGACGTCCTTGATCATGGTCACTTCCAGACCCACGGCCTGCAGCGCGCGGATAGCGGCTTCACGGCCCTGGCCGGGACCCTTGACGAAGACCTCAACGGTCTTCAGGCCATGCTCCATAGCGGCGCGGGCAGCCGTCTCGGCTGCGGTCTGAGCCGCGAAGGGAGTGGACTTCTTGCTGCCGCGGAAACCCAGTCCGCCGGAGGAAGCCCAGGAAATAGCATTGCCCTGGGTATCGGTAACGGTTACCATGGTGTTGTTGAAAGAAGAACGGATATGGACCTGGCCGCGCTCAATGTTCTTCTTCTCCCGCCGACGGCGGATGACTTTCTTTGCCTGTGCCATTGCTGTTCTCCTTTCTTACTTCTTCTTATTTGCGATGGTCTTCTTGGGGCCCTTGCGGGTGCGGGCGTTGGTCTTGCTGCGCTGGCCGCGGACAGGCAGGCCCTTGCGATGACGCATGCCGCGGTAGCAGCCGATCTCGCTGAGGCGCTTGATGTCCAGAGCGGTCTGACGGCGCAGATCGCCCTCGACGATATAGTTGTCGATCACGTCACGGAGCTTCTGCTCCTCGGCGTCAGTCAGATCCTTCACGCGGGTGTCAGGGTTGACCCCGGCCTTTTCCAGGATGTCCTTGGCGCTCTTGCGGCCGATACCATAGATATAGGTCAGGCCGATTTCAATGCGCTTATCCTTGGGCAGGTCAATACCGGCAATACGTGCCATACTTTTTAACCTCCAATCAATCTTAGCCCTGGCGCTGCTTGTGCTTGGGGTTCTCGCAAATCACCATAACACGGCCTTTGCGGCGAATAACCTTGCACTTCTCGCACATGGGCTTCACGGACGGTCTTACCTTCATAAGTTTGTAACCTTCCTTTCAGCGTTTTGTGTCTTAGATTTCGCCGGACGCGGCTTATTTGCTGCGCCAGGTGATCCGGCCACGGGTCAGGTCATAGGGAGACATCTCCACGGTGACCTTATCGCCGGGCAAGATCCTGATGAAATTCATTCTGAGTTTTCCGGAGATGTGTGCCAGAATCATGTGGCCATTTCCAATGTCCACCTGGAAAGTCGTGTTGGGCAGGGACTCTACCACAACGCCTTCCACTTCGATCATGTCGGATTTTGCCAAACGTTATCCCTCCTGGTCCGGTTGGACTTCCCCGCGGTAGGCCGCGAGTGTCCTGCGAAGCTCACTGTTGGTGATCTTCTCGCTGCGTTTGATCTTATCCGCCAGACGGCTGTCATCCTCCGCCACAAACAACACGTGTTTGCGTTTTTTGCGTTTCGGTGACTCCGCCTTGCGGCCTTTTCCGTCTGCCAGCAGGAGGTACTCCCCCTCCACCGCGAGAACGACGAAGAGTTTTCCCTGATCTCTGCCGGCATCGGAACGAACAATATCTGATTTTGCGATCTCCATATACGTCTTTCCTCAGATGGCGGGAGCCGTCAGGATCTCAGGCTCCCCGTCGGTGATCAGAAGCGTATTCTCATAGTGGGCCGCCAACTTGCCGTCCGCAGTCCGGACGGTCCAACCGTCTGGCATCTGGCGGATGGCGGCAGT
>QWCY01003150.1_pt1 | contig 19523 bp, 18 predicted proteins | sample 1972631 | NCBI WGS metagenome assembly QWCY01 (sample SAMN09866696, study PRJNA288562) | Human gut metagenome isolate pre1_stool, whole genome shotgun sequencing... | isolation source: gut | host: Homo sapiens | place: USA: California
CATCTCCTCGATGGTGATCGGGTACTGCACGGCCATGTCTTCCAGCGACGGGTCCTGGAAGATGACGAACGGCGGCAGCCCGTGCTGCTTGGCCACCTTCTTCCGCAGGTCCTTGAGCATCGAGAACAGCTCCTCGTCGGCGGCTCCGCCCTTGCCCATCGGGGCCACGGACTCGGCCTCCTTCTCCTCCTCGTCGTAATCGTGGTCGAGGGTCACGGTCACCGGGAACGGCAGGGCGATATACCCCTCGCCTTTCTTGTTGATCGAAATGAGGCCGTAATTCTCGATGTTCTTGTCCACGAGCCCCAGAATCAGCGCCTGCCGCAGCACCGCGCCCCAGAAGCGGGCGTCGTGGTCGGCGCCGGCCCCGAACCATTTCGACTTGTTGTGGCCGTAGCTCTTGATCAGCGCCGTGGTCTTGCCCACCAGCACGTTGACGAGGTAATCGGCCTTGAACTTGTCGCCGATGTCGCGCAGGGCTTCGAGGGCCATTTTGAGCGCCGCACGGGCGTCGATCTTCGGCTTCGGGTCGCGGCAGTTGTCGCAGTTGCCGCAGTTGTCCTCGGTGTAGTCCTCGCCGAAATAGTGCAGCAGCGTCTTGCGGCGGCACATCGAACTCTCGGCATAGGAGACCGTCTCCAGCAGCAGCAGTTTGCCGATCTCCTGCTCGGCGATGGGCTTGCCCTGCATGAACTTTTCGAGTTTCTGAATATCCTTGTAGCTGTAAAAGGTCAGACAATGGCCCTCGCCCCCGTCACGGCCGGCGCGGCCCGTCTCCTGATAATACCCCTCCAGCGACTTGGGGATGTCGTAATGGATGACGTAGCGCACGTCAGGCTTGTCGATGCCCATGCCGAAGGCGATCGTGGCGACGATCACCTCGACGCGCTCCATCAGGAAATCGTCCTGATTGGCGGCGCGCGTCGCGGCGTCCATCCCGGCGTGGTAGGCCCGCGCGCGGATGCCGTTGGCCACCAGCAGTTCGGTGAGCTCCTCGACCTTCTTGCGGCTCAGACAGTAGATGATGCCGCTCTTGCCCTCGTTCTGCTTGATGAAGCGGATGATGTCGTGATCGACGTTGCGCTTGGGACGGATCTCGTAGTAGAGGTTCGGACGGTTGAACGACGACTTGAAGACCGAAGCGTCGGACATCCCGAGGTTCTTCTGGATGTCCATCTGCACCTTGGGCGTGGCCGTGGCCGTGAGAGCGATCAGCGGCGCCGTGCCGATCTCGTTGATGATCGGTCGGATGCGGCGGTACTCGGGACGGAAATCGTGGCCCCACTCCGAGATGCAATGCGCCTCGTCGATGGCGTAGAACGACACCTTTATTTTATGCAGGAACGCCACGTTGTCCTCCTTGGTGAGCGACTCGGGGGCGAAATAGAGCAGTTTGGTCTTCCCGGCGAGCACGTCGGCGCGGACCTGCGCCACGGCGGTCTTGTTGAGCGACGAATTGAGGAAATGCGCGATCCCCGACTCGGCCGAGAAGGTCCTCATCGCATCGACCTGGTTCTTCATCAGGGCGATCAGCGGCGAGATGACGATGGCGACCCCGTCCATCAGAAGCGCCGGCAACTGATAGCACAACGACTTGCCGCCGCCCGTGGGCATCAGCACGAAGGTATCCTTGCCTTCCAGCACGTTGCGGATCACCGCTTCCTGGTTCCCCTTGAACGACGAAAAGCCGAAATACTCTTTCAGCTTGTCATGCAACAGGGATGAATCGAATTGTTTCATTTCGCCGTTTGTCTGCTTTAATCTTTTATAAATCGGAAAATTCAATGTAAAGATAAAAAACTTTTCGGAAAAAAGCATAACTTTGTAAAAAATTTTATCGCCGATACGCAATGCGTCTTTACACCAGTGAACTCGTAAAAAAATACAAGGCCCGCACGGTCGTGGACCACGTGTCAATCGATGTCAACCAGGGCGAGATCGTCGGACTGCTGGGCCCCAACGGAGCCGGCAAGACAACTACGTTCTACATGATCGTCGGACTCATCAAGCCCAACGAAGGACGCATCTTCCTCGAAAGCGACGAAGGAGAGGCCACCGAGCTGACCGATTTCCCGGTCTACCGCCGCGCCCAGTTAGGCGTGGGCTATCTGGCCCAGGAGGCGTCGGTGTTCCGCCGCCTCTCGGTCGAGGACAACATCCGCGCGGTGCTGGAGATGACCTCCTATTCGAAGGAGTACCAGGCCGAACGGGTCGAGGCGCTGATCGAGGAGTTCCGCCTGCAAAAGGTGCGCAAGAGCCTCGGCATCCAGCTCTCGGGCGGCGAGCGGCGGCGCACGGAGATCGCACGCGCGGTGGCCATCAACCCGGCCTTCATCCTTTTGGACGAACCGTTCGCCGGCGTGGACCCGATCGCCGTGGAGGACATCCAGTCGATCGTGGCGACGCTCAAACACAAGAACATCGGCGTGATCATCACCGACCACAACGTCGATGAAACGCTGGCCATCACCGACCGCACCTACCTGCTCTACGAGGGCAAGATTCTGAAAACCGGTACGGCCGAGGAGCTGGCCGCCGACCCGATGGTCCGCAAGGTCTACCTCGGGCAGCATTTCGAGCTCAAGAAGAGCCACCAGCTCACCCAGGAGATGAAAAACCGCAAAGGACAGGAGACGAAGGAGTAATTATGGACAAAACGGCTGGCCCGGGCCGCGTCAAAGGCACACTGACGCCGCCCTGTTCGAAAAGTTATGCCCAGCGCGCCCTCGCGGCGGCGCTGCTTTCGGAGGAGGTTTCGGTGCTGCGCAACCTCGAATTCTGCGACGACACCCGTTCTGCCCTGCGCTGCATCGAGGCGCTGGGCGCCCGGGTCCGTCAGGCGGACCCCACGACGCTCTCCATCCAAGGGGGGCTCGACCCCAGGGTCAGCCGGCTCGATGTCGGCGAATCGGGGCTTGCGACACGCCTCTTCACCCCTCTGGCATCACTCTGCTCCACGCCCATCGTCATCGAGGGGCGCGATTCGCTGCTGCGCCGCCCGATGGGAATGATGCTCGAACCGCTGCGCCGGCTGGGCGTGACGGTCCGCGACAACGACGGCTACCTGCCGGTCGAGGTCCGCGGCCCGATCCGCGGCGGGGAGGTCGAGGTTGACGGATCGGTCTCGTCGCAGTTCATCACGGGGCTGCTGCTGGCCCTGCCCAAAGCCGGACAGGACACGACGCTGCACGTACACGGCGCAGTATCGACACCTTATTTAGATATGACGCTCGACACGGCGGCCCGCTTCGGCGTGGAGATCAGCCAGCGCGACTACGAGGAGTTCTACATCCCGGGACGCCAGCACTACCGTTCGACCTATTTCAGCATCGAGGGCGACTGGAGCGCCGCGGCCATGCTGCTGGTAGCGGGCGCCACGGCGGGAGAGGTCACCGTGCGCAACGTCTCGATGCTCTCCAAGCAGGCCGACACGGCCATCTGCACGGCGCTGGTGCGCGCCGGGGCGGCGGTCATCAACGAGCCGGAGTCGGTGACGGTCCAGCACCGTCCGCTCCGCGCCTTCGAGTTCGACGCCACCAACTGCCCCGACCTCTTTCCGGCGCTCGCCGCGCTCGCCGCGGCGGCCGAGGGCGTGAGCGAGATCCGCGGCACCTCGCGCCTCGAATACAAGGAGTGCAACCGCGCCGAGGCCATCCGCGACGAATACGCCAAGCTGGGCATCGAAGTCGATACCTCGGAAGAGGATCTGATGCGCATACGCGGCGGACAGGCGCACGGAGCGCATACCCGGAGCCACGGCGACCACCGCATGGCCATGTCGCTGGCCGTCGCAGCGCTGCGCGCCGACGGCGAGATCACGATCGAGGGGGCCGAAAGCGTCGCCAAAAGCTATCCCGGATTCTTCGAGGACCTCGAACACATCCGGTATTAAACCCGTTTGCCCATGAACCAATTCGGACACAATTTCCGGCTCACCCTCTGGGGTGAGTCGCACGGGGCGCAGATCGGCGTCTCGATGGACGGCGTTCCGGCCGGAATACCCCTCTCGGAGGCGGATTTCGCCGAAGACCTCGCACGCCGCCGCAGCGGAGCCCCCGGGACCACGCCGCGCCGCGAACCGGACCTGCCGCAAATCGTCTCGGGCATCTACGACGGCCGCACGACGGGAGCCCCGCTGACCGTCGAGTTCGCCAACACCAACACCCGGTCGCAGGACTACTCCAACGTCGTGCTCCACTACCGCCCCTCGCACGCCGACCTGGTGGCCCGTCACAAGTTCGGCGGGTTCAACGACCCGCGCGGCGGAGGCCACTTCTCGGCCCGCCTGACGCTGGGGCTGGTCGCCGCAGGGGTCGTCGCCAAAAAGATACTGCCCGCCGGGGTGCGCTTCGCCACACGGCTCACCGAGATCGGCGGATGCACCGACCCGGCGGGATTCGACGAGGTGCTGCGCGCAGCGGCCGCCGACCGCGATTCGGTGGGCGGAGTCGTCGAATGCCGCGTGCAGGGCGTTCCGCTGGGGCTGGGAGAGCCGTTCTTCGACTCGGCGGAGAGCATGATCGCCCACCTGCTGTTCGCCGTTCCGGCGGTCAAGGGGGTGGAGTTCGGCAGCGGATTCGCGGGCTCGCGTCTGCGCGGCTCCGAGAACAACGACTGCTTCACGGACGGCGAAGGCACGACCGCGACGAACCGTGCCGGCGGCATCAACGGCGGCATCACCAACGGCAACGAGATCGTGGTCCGCGCGGCGTTGAAGCCCACGCCGAGCATCAGCCGCGAACAGATGACCTACAACGAGGCCACCGGCCGGGTGGAGCCGCTGGAAATCCGCGGCCGCCACGACACCTGCGTCGCCCTGCGCGGTGCGGTGGTCGTCGAGGCCGCCGTGGCCATCGCCCTGGCCAACTTCATCCGCCGATGACCCGCCGCGATGCCGTCAACCGACTGACCGCACGCCTCGTGCCCCTCTACGGGGAGCGCGAAGCCCGCGCAATAGCCCGCAACGCCGTCGCAGAGCTCGCGGGAATCCCGCTGTCGGCGCTGCTGACCGATCCCGGGGCGGAGTTCGCCGCGGAACGGTCGGAGGAGGCCGCGGAGCGTCTTGCGGCCGGAGAGCCGCTGCAATACGTCGTCGGACACACCGAATTTTACGGGCGCCGCTTCGCCGTGCGCGCGGGGGTGCTGATTCCGCGTCCCGAAACCGAAGAACTGGTGGACCGGGTGCTGCGCGGCGAGCGCAGGTCCCGGAGGATTCTCGACGTGGGGACCGGAAGCGGCTGCATCGCGGCGTCGCTGGCGCTGGGGCTTCCCGACGCAGAGATTTTCGCGGCCGATATTTCGGACGACGCGCTGGCCGTCGCCGCGGAGAATTTCCGGACGCTCGACGCCCGGGTCACGCTCCGCAAGGCCAATGCGCTCGGCGGACTGGCGGAGGCATTCCCGGAGCGCTTCGACGCGATCGTGTCGAACCCGCCGTGGCGCTGTTCGTCCCGGACGACGACCGCATCCGCTTCTACCGGGCCATCGCGCAGGCAGGGCGGCGGATGCTCGTGCCCGGCGGGCGGCTCTGGTTCGAGATTTACGAACACGCCGCGGACGAGATCGTCCGCATGCTGGAGGGCGAAGGATATACCGACATTGCGGTCCACAGGGACCTTTTCGACAAACCCCGCATGATATGCTGCCGGCTGAAGTGAAAAAACGACGCGACAAGACCCCCGAACAGGCGCTCGCCGCGCTGATGCGGCTCTGCGCCCGGGCCGAGAAGTCGGAGAGCGACGCCCGGCGGCTGATGCGCGGCTGGGGGCTGGCCGAACGGGACGCCGAGCAGGTGCTCGGAAAACTCGTCCGCGACCGTTTCATCGACGACGGCCGCTATGCCGAAGCCTTCGTGCGCGAAAAGCTGCGGCTGAGCGGCTGGGGCGCGTACAAGATCCGCACGGCGCTGCAACGCAAGGGCATCCGCCGGGAGCTGATCGACGCGGCGCTGGCGCAGGCCGAAGGCGCGGACATGGGCGAACGCCTGGCGCAGATGCTCGCCCGCAAGGCGCGGACGGTGCGGGCCGCCACGCCCTACGAACTGAAAACGAAACTGATACGCTACGGGCTTTCGCTCGGATACGAATACGAGGCGGTGCTCGAAGCCGCCTCGGCAATGGTGAGGGAGACAGATACATGCGAAGATTTTTGACCGTTCTGCTGTTCAGCGCGATCGGTGCCGGGGCGCAGGCCCAGCGGCTCGATCCCGGCGATTACATTTATCCCATACGCGACGTGGCGCGGCTCTACTCGGCCAACTTCGGCGAGATGCGCCCGGGGCACTTCCACGCGGGCATCGACATCAAGACCGACGGCGCGGAGGGCAAACCTCTGGTGGCCGTCGCCGACGGCTACGTCTCGCGCGTGAGCCTCGCGGCGGGCGGCTACGGCAGGGCCGTCTACCTCACGCTGCGCAACGGCACGACGGCCGTTTACGGCCACTTGCAGCGCTTCCGCGACGACATCGAGGAGCACGTCCGGCAGGAGCGCACGGCCCGCCGGGCGAACGGCGTCAACCTCTTCTTCGGTCCCGGGACGTGGCCCGTGAAGCAGGGCGACGTGATCGGATTCTCGGGCGACAGCGGCTCGTCGATGGGCCCGCACCTCCACTTCGAGATCCGCGACACCCCGACGCAGCGGCTCTACAACGTCGTCCGCGAGGGGGTCATCCGCCCCGAAGACGACCTGCCGCCCCGCATCATGCGTCTGCACTACGTCGAGGTGGACACCCTGCAAGGCGTTCCGGTGCGCAGCCGCATGGAGAGCTACGCCGTGGTCCGCGAAGCCGAAGGACGCTACCGCCTGACGCGCGAAGAGCCCGTCGGCGTGGGACGCAAGGGTTATTTCGTGGCCGAGGTCACCGACCGCCGCAACGGCGTGCACAACACGTTCGGCATCTGGCGTGTCGCGGCCTCGGTTGACGGCGTCCCCTATTTCGAATACCGCATGGACGGCTTCACCCACGACCTGTCGCGCTGCTGCGACGCCGTGAGCTGCTATTCGCTCCAACCCGCATCGCGCAACGAAGTGATCCGCCTGGCCCGGCTGGCCGGTTCGCCCGGCTGTTTCTACCCGGTGATGGAGGAGCGCGGCGTGGTGCGCACGGCCGAGGGGCAGTTGCGCCGCATCCGCATCGAGGCCGAAGACGACTGCGGCAACCGCTCGGCGCTGGAATTCACGGTCCGCGGACGCTCGGAGAGTTTCCGGGCCGAAGCCGACACGGCGGCCGTCGCCATCTACCCCGACCGGACCTCGCTCGTGCAGGTCGGACGCGAGGCCCGGGCCAGCATCCCCGAAGGGGCGCTCTACGAACCGATATTCGTGAAACCCGAACGCCGCGAGGCCCCGCAGGCCGATTCGGGCGTCGTGGTGCTCTCGCCCGCCTACCGGTTCCTCAGCCCCGACACACCGCTGCGGCATCCCGCAGCCGTCACCGTCCGCACCCGCGTACCGCGGCGGCTGCAATTCCGGACCGCGCTGGCCGTGCGCAACCGCAAAGGCCGGCTGGCGTGGGTCGGAGGCTCCTATGCGAACGGCGCCGTGACGGCCTCGACCTACGCCACGGGCGACCTGGTCGCGGTGGCCGACACGCTCGCACCCGCGGTCCGGCCCCTCTTCGCCGAGGGCGCCGACCTCTCGAAATCCGAAAGCCTGCGTTTCCGCGCCGCCGACAATTTCTCGGGCATCGCCTCGTGGACGCTGCGCATCGACGGCGAATGGGTCCCCTGCGACCGGTTCCCCGTGAAGGGCACGCTCGTCCACTTTTTCGACGCCCCGCCGCAGCGGCGCAGGCACGACGTGCAACTCTCGGTAAGGGACGGATGCGGCAATACGGCACACTTCAAGGGCACATTTTACCGGTAACGCGCAAGGGATTGTGAAAAAATTGCTATATTTGCGATAATCGTAACACTAAGCGAAATGAGCGACAACAATACATCAGAACGTAAACCGCTGATCCTGATTGCGGAAGATGTCGAGAGCAACTACAAGCTGCTGGAAATAATCCTCAAAAAAGAGTACGATCTGCTGTGGGCCAAAAACGGCAAGGAAGCCGTGGAGTACGCTTTCGCAGAACATCCCGACGCCGTGCTGATGGACATCAAGATGCCGGTGATGGACGGGATCGAAGCGCTGAAAGAGATCCGCCTCCGCACGACCGAACTGCCCGTCATCATGCAGACGGCCTATGCCTTCGACACCGACCGGCGCACCGCCGAGGAGGCCGGATGCAACGGATTCATCACCAAGCCCGTCATGCCGCGCGAACTGAAAATGTATCTCGACAAATACCTCAAATAGCGGCTTCGGCGGCCCTCTTTCCCGAAAAAACAGGCCGGAGATTCGTCCGGTCTGCTTTTTTTATCCATATCGTCCCAGCCCGCACGAACGCCGGAAAGCGGCGGACCCTGCCGCGCAAACAAATCCCGAACGAATATATGGAACCGCTACCACCCGAAACCGGTTTGCTTCTGAAACTGAAACGCCGCATCGCGGAGTATTTCGAGTTCCGGCAGGAGAAAGAACCTGCGAGGGCTTCGGACATTTACGATTACGTAAAGAACAAGCCTGAATTCCGGCAGTCGATCCCCGATTCGACCGAATTCAGCCGTTTCCTGCGGAAAATGCACGACTGCGGCCTGATGCGGCAGTTCATCAAAAATTACGAGGTTGACACCTCCTGCCATTCGAAGTATCAGTGGAGATTCTTTCCCGCAGAGAAGAGCGTTCCCGAAAAGACGACCGAAAACGACCGGAACGAAGCGACCTCGCATCCCGACGCCGCCCCCGGATTCCTGCCGCAGACCAAATCGTTCAAAGCGTCGAACGGCGTGACGGTACGTTCGAAGGCCGAACTGTACATTATGAACCGGCTGCTGGCCGTCCGGCATTTCGATGTCTACTACGAACGTCCGCTGACCGCCCGGGGGCAAACCCGATACCCCGATTTCACGATCCGGAACAAACGGACGAACACGGTCTTCTACTGGGAACACTTCGGCATGACGGACAATCCGGCGTATGCGGACGGCATGGCCGAGAAACTCGCCTGGTACCGGCAAATCAGCTACAAAAGCATCGAGGAAAACGGACGGCTCATCGTAACCGTCTATGAGAACGCCGCGCAGTTCATCGACGCCGTGGCACGCATGATTCAGCGCATGGACGAAATTATCGCACCGTGCGGTTTTCTCAGTCCGTCGGCCAAAGAGAGGGAATGACGGCAGATCACTCCGGCAGTTTGCGGTTTATTCTGCATTTCAGCTCTCCATAGGTGCAGTTCAGGATTTCGTAGCGTCCGGAAATCCCTCCGGTCTTATATTCCTCGACCAGATAACACCGCTTCCCCCGGGCCTCGATCGAGTAGCGGCAATGCACGGATTCCCGGACCAGCGCATGTCCGTCCATAGTATTCCAGAAGATATTGCGCAGCACGTCGAATCGGGTTCCGAATGGCACGAAATCGCCCGATTCATCCTTGAAATTCACATCGTTGAAGTTTTCTTTCGCCCGTCCCATAGTCAGTTGTTTTCGACACCCATAAAAGTACGATAATTTATCGACAATCGAAAACGACGGCAAAAAGAAAACTTCCGGCCCCCGGCCGAAAGTTTTCCAGATGTGATTCCGGAGCGGTTCGAACGCTCGACCCACAGCTTAGAAGGCTGTTGCTCTATCCAACTGAGCTACGGAACCAACGCACACGACGCATATCCATGCGAATTGCGGATGCAAAGATAGGAAAAGTTTTTCATTTTTCCGCAGTATCCGACATCCCGACCGCAGATTTGCAGGCGCAAAATGCGCATTTTTACAGCATTTATTTTGCCGGGCGGAATATTTTCCCTACATTTGCAGGCTTAAAAGCCCGAATGGGTGAGCGTTTTTAATAACTTATAACAAAATTTTATAGCAAATGGCTGTTAAAATTCGTCTGGCACGTCACGGTAAGAAGGGTTATGCCTTCTATCACATCGTTGCCGCAGATAGCAGAGCGCCACGTGATGGTAAATTCATCGAGAAGCTGGGAACCTACAACCCCAACACGAATCCTGCTACGATCGACCTGGACTTCGGGAAAGCCCTGGATTGGTTACAGAAAGGCGCACAACCTACGGACACCTGTCGGGCTATCCTCTCGTACAAGGGCGTAATGTACAAGAAACACCTGCTGGGCGGCGTCGCCAAGGGTGCGTTCACCGAAACCGAGGCAGAAGCCCGCTTCAACAAGTGGATGGAAGCCAAAGCCGGCAAGATCGAAGCCAAGGCCAACAAGCTGGCCACCGACGCCAAGTCGGCCGAGAAGGCCCGTCTGGCTGCCGAGGCCAAGATCAAGGAGGAGCGCGCTGCCGCAATCGCCGAGAAGAAGGCCGCTGCCGAGGCTGCCGCCCGTGAGGCCGCCGAGGCTGCCGCTGCGGAGACTGCTGCCGAAGAGGCCGCTCCGGAAGCTCCCGCCGCCGAATAATAAGGCGACACAGGGAAGGGACGCGGCAAGACGTTTCCCGATCCGAATAAAAACGGTAAACTTCCCACGGGAAGATTACCGTTTTTTTTGTATTTTTACGCCATAATTCAACCGACATGATCGTTCCCGCAGGCAGAATCAACAAACTTTTCGGCACGGAGGGCGGAGTGATGCTCTCGCTCTACCCCGCTTTCCCCGAGGATTTCACGACCGACACCCCGCTGCGCGTCACCATCGACGCGCTGGAGGTTCCGCTCTGGTGCGAGCGTTTCGAACGCCGCGGCCAGTCGGGAGCTACGGCGACATTCGCCGATTTCGACACCGAGCGCAGGGCGCAGGAGCTTGTCGGGCTGGAATTCCGGATCGAGATGAACGGCGAAGAGGACGACGACGAATTTTACCTCGAAGACCTGATCGGCTTCGCGGTCGTGGCCGAAGAGGCCGGAGCCTCGTCCGGAAGGGCGGCGACCGCCGCCGGCGAAACCGGGGCATGCGCCTCCGGGAAACTCTGCGGGACGGTCACCGACTACTACGACAGCGACGCCAATCCGCTGTTCGAACTGGAGATCGGCGGACGGCAGGTGCTGGTCCCCGCCGTCGAGGAGTTCATCGCCCGCATCGACTTCGAGGGGCGCACGATGCACCTGGTGCTGCCCGAAGGACTATTGACATTGGAATAAGGATGGCACGGGTGGTAATCGGACTTTCGGGCGGCGTCGATTCGTCGGTGGCGGCCTGGCTCCTCAAGGAGCAGGGGCATGAGGTCGTAGGGCTTTTTATGATCAACTGGCACGACACGACGGGAACGCTCGAAGGCGACTGTCCGTGGCACGACGACCGGGTTTTCGCCGAACTCGTGGCCAGGAAACTCGACATCGAGCTGCACGTGGTCGACCTCTCGGCAGACTACCGCACGCGTGTCGTGGATTACATGTTCGCCGAATACGAACGGGGCCGCACGCCCAATCCCGACGTGCTGTGCAACCGCGAAATCAAATTCGACGTATTCCTGCGCGAGGCGCTGAAGCTGGGCGCCGACTACGTGGCCACGGGCCACTACTGCCGCAAGGCGGAAGAGACGCTGCCTGACGGGAGGACGATCCATAAGCTGCTCGCAGGCAGCGATCCCAACAAGGACCAGAGCTATTTCCTCTGCCAGCTCTCGCAGGAGCAGCTCAGCCGGGCGTTGTTTCCCGTCGGCGGGCTGCTCAAACCCGAGGTGCGGCGCATCGCCGAGGAGCAGGGTCTCGCCACGGCCAAACGCAAGGATTCGCAGGGCATCTGCTTCGTGGGCAAGGTCGACCTGCCGACCTTCCTCCAGCAAAAGCTCGCCCCGAAAAAGGGCAACATCCACGAAATACTCCCCGCATGGCCGAAATACGTGCGCGAGGAGGTCCCGGCGGAGGGAGAGCCGACGACCGGACAACTCGCGGCGCTGGCCGAACCGTGGCATTACACCGTGCGCGACGGCAAGAAGATCGGCGAGCACAACGGCGCCCATTACTACACCATCGGACAGCGCAAGGGACTCGGCATCGGAGGCCGCAGGGAGTCGCTGTTCATCCTCGCCACGGACACGGTGCAGAACGTGATCTGGGTCGGCGAGGGCGACGCCCACCCCGGGCTGTGGCGCCCCGCGCTGCACATCGCGCCCGGCGAAATCCACTGGGTGAACCCCGCCCGGGAGCTGACCGCCGGGCAGAGCGCCCGGTTCTCCGTCCGCATCCGCTACCGCCAGCCCTTGCAGGGCGCGCGGCTGTTCGTCCGCGACGAAGGGGCTTACCTCGTTTTCGACCGGCCCCAGCGGGGCATCACCCCCGGACAGTTCGCGGCGTGGTACGACGGCGACCAGCTGGTCGGATCGGGCGTGATCGAAGGCTGACCAACTCAAACCAACCATGATAAAACACCTATTATTCATTGCAGCCGGGCTGTCGATGTTTCACGCCGCATCGGCGCAAAAGTACGTCGACGCCTCGACGCTGACCATCATCGGCCGCACCTGCCCGATGGAGGGGCATCCCTATTACCGGGTCGACACGACGCGCTACCGTTTCGACAACGCCACCATCCGCCACTACTGCGGCTACCCGGCCGGCGTGGCCGTGCTTTTCACCACCGACAGCCGCCGGATCGAGGCCCGCTGGACCACCGCACCGCGCAACTACGGCTGGAACATGACCCCGGTCCTGCAACGCGGCATGGATCTCTACGTCCGCGAAAACGGCGTATGGACGATGGCCGGTGCGGCACGTCCCGGATTACAGGACCGGCACGCCAGCACCATCGTCGAGCATATGGACGGACAGCCCAAGGAGTGCATGCTCTACCTGCCGGCGTGGAGCGAACTGCTGACGCTGGAGATCGGCGTGGACGAAGGAGCATCCGTTACGCCGCTCGAATCGCCTTACAAGCACCGCGTGATCGTCTTCGGATCGAGCGTCACCCACGGAGCTTCGGCCAGCCGCCCGGGCATGACCTATCCTGCGCGCATGAGCCGCATGACGGGCATCGAGTTCGTCAATCTGGGGTACAGCGGCAACTGCATGCTCCAACCCGAATTCGCGCGGCTGCTCGCCGAGACCGACGCCGACGCCTTCCTGTTCGACGCCTTTTCGAACCCCTCCCCGAAGATGATCCGCGAGCGCCTCGACGCGTTCGTGGCGACGCTCGTCAAGGCCCATCCCGACAAACCGCTGATCTTCATGCAGACCCACTGGCACACCGCAGGCAACCTCGATCAGGAGGCCGCGAAATTCCACCGCGAGCGGATCGACACCGCGGACGGGATGATGCGGCGGCTGGCGAAGCAATACGACAACGTCTACTTCCTCGACGGCGAATGGTTCTTCGGCCGGGACGCCGAGGGAACCATCGACTGCGACCACGGTTCCGACCTGGGCTACGACCGCATGATCTCGGAGCGGCTGCCCCGCATCCGGAAGATCCTGCGCAAATACGGAATCCGGTAGTCCGGGCGCATTGCGCCGGGTTTCGCAGTCCGGCGACTGAATCCCTGCGTTTTCAACGCGGGGATTTTTTGCGTATCTCCCGGCTGCAAAAGATATTTGCACTCTTCGACTGGTGTTGTTTGCCGCTTTTTGGTCGGCAAAGCAGCCTTAACCGCGGCGTATGCCGCGGAGGCTTTGTACCTTTTGGTGGCAAAAGGTACCCAAAACCGCTCGCAAGAGCGGTCGCAGGCTTCTGTGCTTCCCACTTGTCCCGGACGCATCCCTCCCGGTGCGGATAATCTTCCGGGCGCACCGCGCCCGTCGTTCGCCCCCAGGGGGGGGGCTGAAGCGAACGAAACACAAAATGTCCATAAATCCGATAAAAGAGACAAAACATCTACCTATACGTAAGAGAATTTAAGTTATAACTAAACTTTCACTCTGGCATCTTTTTTAGTTTTACAACATCTAAACAGATGTTTGTGAAACCGAAAAGCGCGTTCGATAAATACGTCAGTGCAGCTGTCCGCAAAGAGCGGATGGCTCAACGTGTTTCACAAGCGACTTTAGCCTACGGAATCGGGGTGAGCGCCGGATTTATCAGCCAAGTGGAAAGCCCCAAAAGTCCTTCGAAATACAACCTCAACCACATCAACGAAATCGCCAAATTCCTCGGCTGCTCGCCCCGCGATTTCCTGCCCGAACAACCACTCTAAACCGGCGGAACCATGTGGCTGCGTCTGCTGATAATTCTTAATTTTTCATTCTTAATTTTTAATTGCCACTCTTACGGGCAACGCCCCATAGGAATCGCTTTCTACGACGTGGACCGGATTTACGACACCGTCCCGGCGCTTTTCTACGACGACGCAGACTACACGCCCGAAGGCCGTCTGCATTGGACCGCAGAGCGTTACGCGCGTAAAATCCGCAACACGGCTGCCGTGATCGACTCGATGGCCCTGCCCCTGGTCGCCCTGTGGGGCGTCGAAAACGAACAGGTCGTGCGCGACATCGCCGCCGCCTGCCGGGGCGACTACTCCTACCTCCACCGCACGCTCAATTCGCTCGACGGAATGGATTTTGCGCTGCTCTACTACGGGGACCTCTTCTACCCGACCCGCGACGAGCCGGGACGCCGCTACCTCTACGTCGAGGGCGAACTCGGACGCGACACCGTGGGGCTGGCGCTGTGCGGCGACGCACGCATGGCCCAATGGGTCGTGCGCGACCTGCGTGCGGAGCGTCCGCACGTGAAACTGATCGTGCTGGGACGCTCGGATCTCCCCGACCCCGGACGCTGGGGACTGCGCGACGCGACCCGGCGCGCCGAACAGGCCGGACGGGGCACGGTACGGCGCGGCGGACGGTGGCAGATGCGCGACCGTATCCTCGCGGACACGGCGCTGACCACCTCGGAGGGCGACGTTTTCGCACGCCGCTATCTGGTTGACCAAAAGAGCAGTAACCCCCTCACGACCTACTCCCGCGGGGTTTATCGCGGCGGCTACGGTTATTCGCTTCCGGTATTCATTTACATCCGGTAGAATTTTTTGGATATTTCGAAAAGTTTTCGTATTTTCGCAATCCCTTCGACGGAAATGCATTTTACGGATGCGGTAACGGAAACGTCACCGCAATTTTTCGGCTTTAAGGGTGAGGTAAAAGAAAAAATTTTTATATTTATACTATAATTCAAAACCAAAAAAGTTATGGCAGACGTAAAACGGGTCTATACCTTCGGCAACAAAGAGGCCGAAGGAAACGGCAAAATGCGTGAACTGCTCGGCGGCAAGGGTGCGAACCTTGCGGAGATGAACCTTATCGGCATCCCCGTGCCCCCGGGATTCACCATCACCACGGAAGTGTGTGCGGAATTCTACAAGCACGGCAAAGAGGCCGTCATCGAGATGCTCCGCCCCGAGGTCGAAAGGGCGATGAAGAACATCGAGAAACTGACCGGCATGAAATTCGGCGACAAGGAGATGCCGCTGCTCGTATCCGTACGTTCGGGCGCACGCGCCTCGATGCCCGGCATGATGGACACCATCCTCAACCTGGGCATGAACGACCAGGCCGTGGAGGCCGTGGCCAAGCGCACGGGCAACCCGCGGTTCGCCTGGGATTCGTACCGCCGCTTCGTACAGATGTACGGCGACGTGGTGCTGGGCATGAAACCCGTTTCGAAGGAAGACCACGACCCGTTCGAGGTGATCATCGAGGAGCAGAAGGCCAAGAAGGGCGTGAAGAACGACACCGACCTGACGACCGACGACCTCAAGGAGCTGGTGAAGAACTTCAAGGCCGCCGTGAAGAAGCAGACCGGCGAGGATTTCCCGACCTGTCCGTGGGACCAGCTGTGGGGAGCCATCTGCGCCGTGTTCGGCTCGTGGATGAACGAACGCGCCATCCTCTACCGCAAACTCAACAACATCCCCGCCGAGTGGGGCACGGCCGTATCGGTACAGGCCATGGTATTCGGCAACATGGGAGAGAATTCCGCGACGGGCGTAGCCTTCTCGCGCGACGCCGCAACGGGTGAGAACCTCTTCAACGGCGAATACCTGATCAACGCCCAGGGCGAGGACGTCGTAGCCGGCATCCGCACCCCGCAGCAGATCACCATCGAGGGTTCGAAGCGCTGGGCCGTGGCCCAGAAGGTTTCGGAGGAGGAGCGCAAGGCGAAGTTCCCCTCGCTCGAAGAGGTGATGCCCGAGGTTTACAAGGAGCTGGACGAAATCCAGCACCACCTGGAGCAGTACTTCAAGGACATGCAGGACATCGAATTCACGATTCAGGACGGCAAACTCTGGATGCTCCAGTGCCGCAATGGCAAGCGCACGGGCGCGGCGATGGTCAAGATCGCCATGGACATGCTGCGCGAGGGTCTGATCGACGAGAAGACCGCCGTACTGCGCTGCGAGCCTGCGAAGCTCGACGAACTGCTCCACCCCGTCTTCGACAAGAAGGCCATCGCCAATGCGCAGGTCATCACCAAGGGCCTGCCCGCATCGCCGGGAGCCGCCACGGGTCCCGTGGTGTTCTTCGCCGAGGACGCCGAGAAGGTGCTGGAGAAAACCGGCCAGCGCGCCATTCTGGTGCGCATCGAGACTTCGCCCGAGGACCTCAAGGGCATGCTCGACGCGGCAGGTATCCTGACCGCACGCGGCGGCATGACCTCGCACGCGGCCGTCGTGGCCCGCGGCATGGGCAAATGCTGCGTATCGGGCGCCGGCGAATTGCAGATCGACTATAAAGCCCGCACGATCCAGGTGAACGGATTCACCGTGAAGGAGGGCGACTGGATCTCGCTCAACGGCTCGACGGGCGAAGTATACCTCGGTCAGGTAGCCACCAAGGCCGCCGACCTGAGCGGCGACTTCGGACAGCTGATGGACCTCGCCGGAAAATATTCGGTGCTGAAGGTCCGCGCCAACGCCGACACCCCGAAAGACGCCGCACAGGCATTCGCCTTCGGCGCCGAAGGCATCGGACTCTGCCGCACGGAGCACATGTTCTTCGAGGGCGACCGCATCAAGGCCATCCGCGAGATGATCCTCGCCGACGACGAAGCCGGACGCCGCGTGGCGCTGGCCAAGCTGCTGCCGATCCAGCGCGGCGACTTCGAGGGGCTGTTCAAGGCCATGAACGGCTACCCCGTGACGGTGCGCCTTCTGGACCCCCCGCTGCACGAGTTCGTTCCCCACGATGAGAAGGGCCAGAAAGAGATGGCCGCCGAAATGGGCGTGCCCCTCCAGAAGATCGTCGCCAAGGTCGAGTCGCTGGCCGAGTTCAACCCCATGCTGGGACACCGCGGCTGCCGTCTGGGCAACACCTACCCCGAGATCACCGAGATGCAGGCCCGCGCCATCATCGAGGCGGCCATGAACGTCAAGGCCACAGGCATCCCCGTTCACGTGGAGATCATGGTGCCGCTGGTGGGCAACCACAAGGAGCTGCGCTACCAGAAGAACATCATCGACACGACGGCCGAGCAGGTGTTCTCGGAGCGCAACGACAAAATCGACTACATGGTCGGCACGATGATCGAGGTGCCGCGCGCCGCCGTGACGGCCAACCAGATCGCCGAAGTCGCCGAGTTCTTCTCGTTCGGAACCAACGACCTGACGCAGATGACCCTCGGATTCTCGCGCGACGACATCGGCAAGTTCCTGCCGGTATATCTGGAGAAGGGCATCCTGAAAAACGACCCGTTCCAGATCCTCGACCGCAACGGCGTGGGCCAGTTGATCCGCGAAGCCGTATTCAAGGGCCGCGGAACCCGCGAAAACCTCAAATGCGGTATCTGCGGCGAACACGGCGGCGAACCTTCGTCGGTGGAGTTCTGCCACTACGCAGGTCTGAACTACGTGAGCTGCTCGCCCTTCCGCGTGCCCATCGCACGCCTGGCGGCCGCACACGCTGCACTCAATCAGAAGTAGCATTTCACGCCCCCTCGGGGCGACACACTCCGGAGGTCCGCGCACGATTGTCGCGGACCTCCTTTTTATTTATAAAAAAGTCGGGTTCATTGAATATATTTGGCCGCAATCGGGAAATTTCCTATATTTGTTTTGGCAAACAGTTTGAAATAACGTTTATTCAATATAAAAAAACGAAACATGAAAAAAATTCTTTTAACGGCGATCGTCGCGCTGTTCGCAGTAACGGCAGCATCGGCGCAGGACAAAGGCAATTGGGCGCTCGGCCCGCGTATGAACATCTACACCAACACGGGTGACGCCGTGGTGGGTCTGGGTGCATTCGGACGTTACAGCTTCACGGACAACTGGCGTATCGAACCGTCGCTGATGGCGCTGCTGCACAGCGGCTGTTCGATCGACATCAGCGTCGACGCGCAGTACGTCTTCCACTTGGGCGAAGGCTGGAGCGTTTATCCGGCAGTGGGTTTCACGGCCAATGACATCGGCAAGTGGGCCGCAGGCCTGAACATCGGCGGAGGTTTCGACTTCGAGGTAGCCCGCAACTGGGACCTTTCGGCCGGCCTGAAATGGCAGCCCATGTTCGACGACTGGCGCAAGAACCCCGTAGTCATCAGCATCGGCGCGGCATACAAGTTCTAACCATAGACGCCTGAAAACAGCGACCGGACCCGATTCATTTCGGGTCCGGTTGTTTTTTTGACACCGGCGCACGAGGCTGGATGCATCGCTTCCGGCCCGCGCGACGCAGCGCCGTGCACCGAGAAACGACAACCCTCCGTTTTTGAGTGTCCCGAAGCGGATTTCGCCATAACGCAGTCCGGTCCGGACAGGAGATACAACCGCATTTCCCGTCCGGACCGGACAAAGCAGGGCGAAAGATGCCCGCGAGAACCGAAAACTACTGTTCGTTTACACGAATCATATCGAATATCCGATACCCTATCGGCGCGTAACTGCGCCATGCGGAGCGTTTGGCGCGATAAACGTACGGCTTTCCCCCGACGTAAACCGTCACCTCGGGCAAAGCCCGCTCGTCGAAGAAGCCGCAGAGTTTCGACCCGTCGGCATCGAAGGTGTACCGGTGCTTCCACTGCTTCTTTTCCGGTTCGAGGTAGAGTTTGTCCACCGGGCCGGACATCACCGCCGCATCCGCCGCGAAACGCACCGAATCGGCCGGCACGGCCTGCGCCATACGGCATGTGAAATTGATCGTGGCGCGCCCGCCGCGATGCTCCTTGTAGGTGATGTCGAAAGTCAGGTCGCCCGCTTCGCGGTTCTCGAAAAGCGTCACGGGAAAGGTGTGGTAGATCACCCCGTCGGTCAGGGCCGAAACCAGCACCACCAGGATCATTCCGGCCTTGTGCCAGAGTCCCTGCCGTGCGGTTTCGCTGCACCATTGGCGGTTTTTGATGGCCGCAAGGCTCCCGCTCAGGTAGTCCAGGCCCATGGCGATCACCCAGACCAGCGCCAGGACCCCCTTCCAGCCCAGCAGGGCCGAGAGGGAGAACGCCAGAGCGGTCAGGGCGGCTTTTGTGCGGATGAGGGTTTGATTCATTGTATGCAGTGCTCCTTTCCAGTGTGAAAATGAATTTGGCGAATAAAAAATGCACCGTCTGGGCAAATCCAAACAGCGCAGATTGAGGACGGATTTCACTGCTCCCC